>JGI24158J21664_10002335_pt1 | contig 22863 bp, 10 predicted proteins | sample Ectturendosymbi3_FD_21664 | JGI IMG/M metagenome (IMG submission 21664)
GACTGTTACCAGTTTGCAAGTGTAAGTATCACTTAAACACGCATGGAAAAAGTGTAACAAAGGTCATGGAAAAGTCATGGAAAGGTCATGGAAAAGTTATGGAATGTCATGGAATTTGGTTTTGAAAATTGTGTGGGAACCCTGGGTTAAGATTAATAAAATTAGCATCACTGCATAACGGCTGCGATCTTCTCCACTGTTCACAACGTGAAGTCAAACAAACACACGCGATTTCATGTTACATTCTATTTCAGGAAGAAACTACCAATGTAGGGACAGAGATGGCAACATGTACCCACTTGGAGAGCATACAAGAGTGAAAGACGGCTACCACTGCACATGCACTTACAACGGTCGTGCGACGATTCTCAGATGTAACCATCCATCCTACAGAACAAGCTTATTGGGAAGCGTTTTCGGAATTCGCTACACTGACTCCACCCTGAGTGAAAACATACGGAATNATGCGGCGGGTTNGAGATTTTGTTGTCGTGGTTCTTCCACGATNTTTTAAGCACTTTGTTATGGACTGGTAAATAAGCATAAAANCACTATCATCAGTTAAAACAATTCTTTAAACACACTTTGCGTTCTGAGATGGAGTCAACGAAAACGAGGTGTTTGAGATAAACTGCATGAAAACAATACTACTGTCTCCTCTCACTTCCTCTGAAATTATCACATACGATTTTCATCAGCACCTCAATATTTTGCTATTAATGTTACAAACAGTTTTCACAACTTGAACAGTTTAAGATTAGACTGTTTGAATTTCGTTAACGTTAGCATTAAATCATGCTAAGGACGCGACCAATATGCACTATAAAACAAATACTGTGATTTTAGAACATGATATTTGAACTGTTAGGAGCTGGATTGCCATTGAAATAAAAAAATCGATTGCACAACCATGTTTTTTTTAATTGCACATTATACATCTCCAAACACCCTGGCTGTTTCTGAGTTTTCGAGACATTTCTGTTAACAGCTTGTAAGTAAAAACTTTTACCATCTTCACGAATCATCGTACACAGTTTGGCCAAATTGCAAAGCCCTACGTATCCTGAGCATCCACCATCCAGTTCAGTAACCTCCAGCTTATACTTCCGGTGGAATCCTTTCTTTGTCTTTGGATAACACTGTATACTTTTGTGCAGGGGCGCAACCAGCTCTTAACTTCGAGGGGGGGCAATTTTCATGAAATTTCATTCGATGACGTCATCGTGTTGATTCAACCGTGGTACTTTTTCGCAACCGGTCACAGTTAAAGTTCTCTTCGCAACAGTTCCGAAAATGAGAACTTTTCAGTTTTAATCAAGATGCAGACCGAACGATCAGGACAGAGTAAAAATTAGCAGCCTGATACCAACACCTGCTTCCGTACTCAACTAGTGCAGTCATGACTTTAGTGTTGCTGATGCATAGGGTACTAGCAAGCCTGCCTAACTTTTCCTCTTGTTTTACCAAATTTGTTCTAGCCCTATTCTTCTAGCACGTGTTTGAATTTCTATCGCATATGAAGACCCCCAACTTGAAGGATTGCCTATGTCAAGGGTGAGGGGATCTTTGAATGCTACCGTTTAGGGCAAAACGGATCAGTTGTCTTGTGACATTGGCGCATAACGGATCAAGTATATTTGGGGCAAAACGGCTTTTTCTGTCATCCACGAGTTGCGTGAAAGTTTTTAGAAGCGGGTTTAGGGCTGTGAGCTTTCAGGGCTTGTTCCGATTGCAGCAGTGGGGGGTCTGGTAAAGCGTCATTAGAGCCAAAGTGGTCTAGTAGGTAGGTGCGTTCAACACTTGACTAGCACTCATATGACACTTTGCTAAATCCTTTTTCCCAAACCGTGGTACTGGTACCAACCCAAGAAGACACTAAAACGTGGAACATTCCTCACGCTAAATTTAGTTAAAAACTATCAGGTTTCGAACCGAAAATGCAACTATAAACAACGTTTTTTAAAGAAATGTACGACGGTCAGTTTTGCGTTTTTTGTCTTTGTACGTCATACTGCTCATTGTTTCTTGTTATTAGTAAGTTGGATGTTATACGCGGTTTAAAAACATTGCCCTGACGAAACCCACTTGAACAGGTGGGCGAAACGTCGGCTAATAATAAACATCTCCAGAAGAACTAATTTATCTGCTTGATTTGAAACCTGGTGGCAAATGCTACGAAATAACAACATGAGTAGCAAAAAGAACAGCATTTTTCGAAATGTATGGTGATCCGTTTTGCCCCTAACAAAAATAATCAAAAAGTCGTAGACGAACAAGCGGTTTGACGGGGCCACAAACTTTTAAATCACAACTAACACGTCAAGATTTCTCTTATCACAATGAACATTTCAGCAGTTTGTACGGTCCAACAGCTCCCTAATGTTATAAAGTTTAATGAGGCCAAATTGAGGCCTGTCTCAGAAACGAAGTGGTGGTACATGAACAAAAGGATAAAAAATGCCTTAGAAATACCAACATTTTAAACTATCTCCCAAGTTTTGACAATCCCAGCATGTTTCTGTTTAAATACCAATCCTTTACGAAATTTTCGATCAGATTACTTGTCTCAAGATAAATCTTGTAAGGATATAATTAATCAATAGGACAAAGACAAATGCGAATAAGACTTTTCTTTAAAATGTTTAGAATATAAAATTTCATCTTTTTCCTTGAAAGTTTCTGCGAATGTCAAAATTGCTAGGCAATGTTTTGAAATTTTCGGGAAAGGCCAAATGTCTTTTCGGGAAAGCCCCCCCCCTGGTTGCGCGCCTGCTTTTGCGTATGCATTCAAACATTTTGAAGACCAAATCCTTTTCTGGCAATGCTTGTGTTGATAAACGTTTGACTGCTACAGATGATTGCGTATATAACGGACAATCGTACGACGTAAACACAAAATGGAAAATGGAAGTGGATGGCGTAATGATGGAATGCTCATGCAACTCTGAAGCATATTTAAGGTGTGAAAGCGTGCTCAGGTCGTCGCCTGTGAGTTCGGTGAGTTCTGATCTCGTGGCTAAGTCCAACAGTTGTAGCTATGGTGTTTGTTTGTAGGTATATATCAAGCAACACTGATTATTGTCGTTATTTTGTAAAAATTAAACATATTCCTGAGATGGAGGTGCAGTACAACTACGGTCAGATTTTTAATCAAGTAATCAACGCGTTGCTGAAATTTTTGTTCATTGCCTCAAAAACATTAATGAAATCATGGGTTGTAAACGCAAACACTGCAGGAGCGGCATTCGATTGAGACCGAGTGTTTTACTGTGAGGCGTTTGATACAAGAAACGCAATAAGTTGGGGAATAGAAAACAAGTGAAAAGGGTTTATAGTTGGAGTCGCTGTTTGGAACCTACAAATTTAAGTTGTAAGCATTTGAGCGGAGAATCTCCTCGCAGCAGCAGCAGAAGTCCAAACAGAAGTCCTTTTTTTCGAACAAATAGCAAACTGGTTGACACGTGACCTACCTACTGGTTTTACAATCACTGCAACAGGCCTATCACGAAATTTGCAAGGGCAGAAATTATGGACTCCAGCACTTTTAAACTATGTAGGGTGTACCATAGAATGCTTCTCTTTCTATGAAAATGTGCAGTAGAAAAATAAAAACAATTCTGTAGTGCTGTGTCTTATGAATGAACATAAAACCATACACAGTGAGTGAAAATGAGTTTCACAACAGTTATCGATAGGTGAGTGCATGCTCTTGTTCTTACTAATAGTCTTACTGATTTGTCCTTGATCGTAAACAGAAAAATGAAATACTAAGTTGATTGAAATGAGTACTATTATTATAATTCTTAACATATCAATTTAGAATATATCAACCTGGGCTATTATGGTGGGTAAAGTTAGGTTAAATTTTGGGTAGGTCAGCTTTAAGGTTAGGTTAGTGTTATTTTGGTCTGGAATCTGACATGGAAAGTTGATTTTTCTGAAAATAGTTTTTAAAGAANATTTTATTTACCAAACAAATGTCATTTGGATATATTTACAGAGAGAGTACCACCCACTGGACGGCACTCAATTGGCCGTGTTAGCGGGACCGGGGTGGTCGCATTAGTGGATTTGCATTTCTAAAGGTTTCGTGTATCAGCTTCCCAAACGTTCACATCACACTTCGCATTTGCCTGTCCATGGCAACGTCAAACTGCAGTGGGGAGTGATCTTTTTCAAAAATGAAAAGGATAAAATATGAGGTTCGAAGTTGCATGGGTCAACAACGGCACAGTTTTCTCTCCCTGATGAGCATTGAAAATGATATTGTAGAGACACTAACAGTGACATGCAGAGAGGGTAGCGAACGGGGCGACGACCCTGGGCTTCCAAGTCAGGGCAGCATCCAAAAAGTGAAATTACAAAAATTGAAGTGCTACAACCAGATGATTTTTCGTATTGTAAAGCTGCTAACACATCCTGCATGGATTCAATTTTTCGAAACTTGTCTTTATTTGCCAACACTAGTCTTTACGCAATCAAATGCCGGTAATGTTCGCATTTTTAATGCCCTGGTCTTATACTCTAGGTGTGCGTGGCACATCCAATGAAACTGATAGTGACGTGACTTATTTCAAATCGTGCAATCAAGTGAAAATCACAATAAATGATTGAAAGATAAATAATTATGGACGTTAAATTGATTTTCAGAGACAAATTTCAAAACTGTCCCATTTCCACTTGCTTGATTTAGCTTTGATGCATCTCTAGTTTCCTGTTTCTTTTTTTGATGTGGCAGCCCTAGGTGTGCGCTAATACAGCGGCACACCTGTGCTTGCAATAGGTGCATCATTTCGAGCTTCGTCATTAAATTGGCCGTTTAGGCGGATTGATCATAACAGCTCACACTAATCTGTATCTGTTCTGTCTCCCCAGTAATTGTACATATAGGCTAACAGTCATATAATAAAATACGAAATTTTTCTTGCGTACTTTATGCGCATTCTCAATTCTTGTGTAGTTTAGCAAATTTCAAACTGTCAAACCTGGATGTCTACCATCTCCGCCGCGTATCTTTTTTGCCCAACTGCTATTCCACGAGACATTCGAGCAGACTTATAGTTTTGCAGATGTGAAATGCGCTGAAATAGCACGGTGTTCTACTTCAACATTTTAACGCGTTGCCGGATATTTTTGCGGGTATTGTATGAACTGCTTCGTCGTAGCGTTGATTGCTGTGTTTTCTCTAGTCTCCTAACTTGAAGCGCTATAATTTATGTTCAGCACAGTGACACATTGTGTAAGAACGAGAAAGGAGAGTGCGTGTAGAATAATACACATCTTGTGTCAACAAATTTCGCCAAAGTGCTGGTTTGCAAACGCAAATATGACGTCATATTATGACGTTACAAACAGCGCATATCCACTAGCAATGACCACTCCATGCCACTGCTCAATACCAGAATTTGGTAGGGGGCATACAATCAAGAAGTCGCCCGGGGCACCATCAGACCTCTACTGGCCACTGGTCACTAACCTTCAGTGATTTGATCAGCGACATTGTTCTTAAAACAGCTTGCAAAAAATCCATGTAATGTAAGGTAGCCAAATACCACTCCAAAATATAGGCTTATTATTTCATTTATGCATACGTTATATTGTTTGCAACATCCATATGTTTCGATGATATTCTGATTCCTACATTAGTTATTGGTTCGTAAATTTTGCTCAAGCTTTATTTGTTTCGATAATACAAGCTCTTCAGTTCTTTCAATTAGCGTTTATGCCCTTGTAACGACATTATATATATTTATATACACATATGTGGAAAGGGCCCCGTTCAATTTTCAGCCAGGGGTTGGTGTGCATTATAGGATGTGCATTATGGAACATTTAGAGTTCTGGAATATTCCGAAATCTTTATTTCGAATCCAGAATATCGACTTCTATTCCGGAATAGCTTATCAGGTGCAAAATGAGCTGATCGCGCAGAGGTTTAGAACGCCGATCAGCGATCACACGACCTGCTCGTTACGTCACTACGCAGTGCGGTGACCTTTTTGAGTGTTTCTTTCTTTCTTCTACACAGGAGCGCAGAGTGCAAAGTTTATTGAAATTATTTGTTTTGGTAACTTTGCAATTGTCACGTTTATTCAATACAAATTTATTTCGAATCTAAATATTCGAAAAAAATGATTTTTTATTCGAATAATGAAGGATTCGAATCCATAGAATTCGATATTCCATTATATGCATCCCTAGTCAGGGGCCCCATACAATCTTAAATCGTTCCTGCCTCCTAGGGCTCCTGGCCCCGCGACCCCTCCTAGAGGAAAAGCGGGCACGAAGGTGAATGAATGAATGACTATCCTATCTTCAGGAAAAGATACCACACCTTTCAGCAAACGTCGACGTGCAGTCTACGAAGTACCATGCGGAGAATGTGAGCACAAATGCATTGGAAGAGGAAAACGAAGCCTAATCACTTGATTGAAGAAACACCACAAGGACACTTTGCCTAAAAATTTTATTAAAATCTGGAACAAACAGCGTTGACTGAACACGCAGTCCAAAGCGGCCACAGCGAAAATTGGCCAGTTAGTTATTATAATATCTTTGAAAAAAGCAAAACGTTATTGTATATTTAGCTTAGGCATTGCATAAGTGTTCGTTTGTTTGGAATAAGTTTCTTATTACCGCGCATTTTACCCGGGTCAGTTGTTTTGTACTGGGCATTTTGTGCTGTTGTTGGCAAAAGCAGGACGCTGAGCATCTCTGAAAATTTTGCGCCGCTTTTCTTTCATTTGAGGGCTGAGTGCGTCTTGTGGCTTCGCCCACGACCTGTGATTTCCCTGTTAGGCTTTACGGTTTTAGCAAACTGTTAAACGGTCTCTCACGTCCCTTTCTTGTTGTCGTATGTCACATTGCCCATTGTTTTCTGCTGGTGATGCATTGTCAGTAGGCGACATATAGACTCTGATAGTATCACTGGTAAATAAAAACTCTTGGTAAATAAAAACTAGATGTGCGGCAAGAAGGAGAATGAGGCAAAGCGGAAGAGCGAAAAATATATTTATGTGAACGCTGTTTATCGAAACGAATCCTTTACCAGCAATGAATCATACACTAAGATCTTGCGGAGTATATATTTCACCTACTAGTGTAGGTAGGCATCATCGGCTCTTATCCAAATCCTGTAGAATCATGTTTATGAGACCATCGAAAATTGACAGAAAAAGGGTTAACCCGTGGCTTATATGNTGTAGCCAACGGTGGGCGTTACTCTGTCACAACGAAAGTTAATTTGCCGGAACTTGTGAGCAAGTTCACTTGAAATACCGTTNAAGTTTTACGAATGTTTTTTTCGATTAACTTTGTCTAAACTGAAGTTCCTGCAAGTGGGAAGTTGTCTTCTCGCCCTAACACTGCTGNCCATTTGCTGTTGATTTGTAATAAAAATCTTCACTGCAGAAGTTTGGTTTCGGTTTTGTTTCAGCAACGTTACTTGCTTGGAATTGAACAGGAAAGAATCTAGTTGCGGATTTTTTCGAAGCGATGATTATGTAACAGTGTTTTGTAAGTGGAACTACAGTAGCTGTTTCTTGTTTTGTGTATATTGAACTTTTCACTTCATTCATTTTAAACCTAAAAGAAATAAATATTGACTTGACAGGTAAAAAACATNTCCAAACTCTTTACTATTTGTCAATGTATGGTTGTAGAGACAGCAAATTATTTATAAAATAACCCAGAAAAAACTGCATCATGCATCACTTTCTTNAGACCAGGGGTTCCTAACCTCGGGTGCATGTACCCCTAGGGCTACATTTGGCTATCTGAAGGGGTACATTTAAGATCAGCAATAGAAGGGAAAAATATATTTATATATTATTCATGTCCAAATTGTAATTTTAGAACATGTTGTTAACAATTTAGGGCTAGATTGCCAAAAAGTCAAATCATTCGACTACACAATGCCAATTTAGCACCGCCTAGCCCATAATATCTGTTGTGTCTTACCATTTACAATCGTAAGATCTAAGCTGCGAGTTTTGGATTTTTGACACTGGTTGTTTCTCAGCTAGCGGGACATTTCTCTTGAAAACTCATATATCAAAAATTTTATCAGCTTTACGAATCATATTTCTAAGCTTGGTCAAATTGTAAAACGGCAAGAGCATCTAATTCAGTTAATTCTAGTTCTCACTTCCAGTGGAAGTGTTTTTTATCGATTTACGCCTTTACTGGAAATGCTTCTGTTGATAAACTGTCGACCGCTACAGATCTTTGTGTATATGAGGGGCAATCTTATGAAATATAACAAAATTGAACATGGACGTGAACGGCGTGATGATGGAATGCTCCTGCAATTCTGAAGCATATTTAAGATGTCAAAGCATGCCCACGTCGTCACAGAACCGTAGTCAGAAAGTTTTCAACTGGGAGGCTTTACGTTTGTACATGGGGCCTTGGCATTGCAAAAATTGACAAAACTCCACAGATGTGTAGTGTTTGATACTTCTATTTGGGGGGCTTGGAGCATTGTTGGGGGTTTAGACTAGCAAAAATCCCCGTGGTGACAGGAATTGGTAGTTGTCTGTGAGTTCGGTAAGTTCTGATCACGTCGCCCATTGTAACAGATGAAGGTGTGGGGTTTGTTTGCAGGATTGCATCAAGAAACACTGTACATTGTCGTTGCGTTGCTAAAATTGATGGCATACCTGGTATGAAGGTACAATACAACCACAGTCAGCAGTTCAAGCATATAATCAAGGTGCTGCTGAAAGTTGCTTCATTGCTTCAAAAACATGATGGATGTCATGGGCTGTCAACACAAGCACTAGTAACGGTATTCGATTGAGACACAGAGATGCCCGACTGTGACGTGGATGGTGCAAAAACACCAAGAAGGAGAGAAACATAAAACAAGAGAAAAGGGTTTACAGTTGGAGCCGCGGTTTGGAACCTACAATTTTAAGCATTTGAGCGGAGAATTGTTATGCAGCTACCGAGCAGAAGTCCTTCCTTTTTGGCACAAATAGCAAACTGGTTGACATTTGGCCGATCTACTGGTTTGACAATCATTGCAACAGGTCTATTGCGGAATTTGAAAGGGCAGAAAATATCGAATCCAGCACTTTTGAAACTGTGTAGGGTGTATCGAGTTGGAATGCTTCCGTTTCCATGCAAAGAAGGCAATATGTTTATTGTCAAACATATTAACGCACTATATAAGGACAGTCCATAAACTACTGTACCTACGGACACCATACACGGACAATCATTCAGCCAATAATAAGCACTATATGAACACCATATACCGACAGTGTCTTGAAACAAATAAACTAAAGGCAATACTAAATTCAGGAAAAGATGCCGTATCTTTCAGCAAATGTCGAGGTGCAGTCTGTGAAGAACCATGCGGAGAATGTGAGCACAAATACGCTGGAAGAGGAAAATAAACAATAATCACTCGATTAAAGAAACACCACAGGACACTTCGGTAAAAATCTTATTAAAATCGAGGAAAAAGGGCGTTAGAATAACATGCAGCTCACAGTGGCCGTAGTTTCGATTCGGAATGCGCGCAAGTAGTAAATCACGAAAGCAATTATCGCACACGTATTTTCATAAAATCGTGCTCGCTAATATCGTTGCAAAGCGAACGCTTTTGACGATATTAGCGAAAATTGGCCAGTTACTTATGATAATACCTTAAACATATGTAAAACGTTATCGTTAGTTCACTTAGGCATTGCGCAAGCATTCACCTGTTTGGAACAAGTTTCTAGTTACAGAGCATTTTGCACTGGTCAAGAATTGCTGGGTACTGTACATTTGCACATTTTGTGCTGTGTTTGCTAATAGCAGGATGCCGAGCATCTCTGCGAATTTTGCGACGCTTTACAGTCACTTGAAGGTTGACTGTACCTTGCGTCTTCACCCGTGACCTGCGACTTCCCGTTACGTTTTGGACAACCGTTACTTATTTCACTTTCTTTTTGTCGTACGTCACATCGCACATTGTTTTCTGCCGGAAAATCGCAAAACAGCCCCCCCCCTATCAACAATTACAACCTAACTGATTGCCAGTGGTGGACTTAGGCTTGAAGGGACCCGAGGCAAGGTTGAAAAAGTGGTACTCTGATGACGTCATGCTACTCAGCCAACCGTGATAAGACCTTTTGATCAAATTAGGAAAGTATACGCGGGCAGCGCAAGGATACGTTCCTGAGACTACCGCATCATCGTCTGACTTAACAGAAAATGCCCAAGGGTATTCATGATACTCTACTTTAAAAACACTGAGAGTTGGAAAGAAAAAGCTAACAACAAAAAGTTAAGTGATAGCAAGTTGGCATCGCCCCCCACTTCTTTAGTTTTACTTCTCTGTATTCAACATCAATAAACTGGAAAGTTTGTAACACACTTTCCGCCATGAAAAATGCTTGGTTTTATGAATTTGTTCACAGCCATGCCCTTAAGGCACTTGTGGCGGCCTAGAGATGGCGCCATATCCAATTAAGGGTCACCGGTGGATGGCGCCCAGAAGCCACCGTGATAGTCACCACAAGCGAATGATCGAAATTCAATTATCCCTATATTACAATAGAGCAACCTAATACCTGTAGAGTGATGCCGAAAAAATGATCTTGGTGAGTGGTCTCTAACAAGGCTTGTGAACCTGATAAACAGTTGATTGTAATTGCTAGCGGTGACACGGAGAGTGATCCCGTCGGGTGGTCTCTATTGCTGCTGGTTGCTTTCCTGTTAGTTTAATGCCCTGAATTGCAATTTTTCCCTTGTGCTTGCCTCAGACATTCAAGGCGATGCAGATAACTGCAACACACTCCATTCAAACCACAGGAAACAACGAAGCAGATTCAAATCAATAAATTTGTTTCAAACTACATCCTTCTAATTACATTCAAAACATGGCATACATACAGAGGCATCCAACCTGATGCTTGTTTTGAACAGTTTTGTGTCTGGATGACTCGAAGGTGCCCTCATCTTGCACTGACACTAGTTGTTTGAAAAATATGCAAAAGTAGCAATATTTCAGCATACACCTTTTTGCAAACATTGTTATACTGTATTATGAGAAGCTTCATTCTTTGACAGTGAAAAAATTATCATTGGGCAAGAAATTTTTGCTCTCACTTGATAGGGTCTTTTTGGTACAAATTTTAACCCACAGTTTTTTAAGGTATTGACGTAGGTTTGATTCCGTTCCTTATTTACACAATAGAGATGCTGTTGGGAGTCCTTTGAAAGCAGAGTGCTTGCACACTGCAGTTGCTACTGGAGGCCCCTTTGAAAGCAGATACACATTACAGTTCATTTTGGGGGCACTTGCTTGATAAAACTATATTTTTTTCGGCCAAAAATATCCCACCTGCCAAATATTTTGTGTCCCCTAAACCTATGGTTACATAAATTACCACAGTTTTAAAGATTTGTTTTTATTTTGATCATAACTTTTTTCAAAAACAGCTAATTTGACCACTTTGTATTAAGATTTTGGCCATAAGCCATGGAAAATATCTGGTTCAGTGTGCTGTCATTTACTGCTGACAGGACCAAACAGACCGCGCAGTTTATTTATTTTCAAAAGGCTATGCTGAACATTCGAAAATTAGATAAAAGGTAGGCTATTTTGTTATATAGAGTTGCAATGTTTTAATTTTATTTATTTATTTAACGATAATTATGCTGCAGGCGGTAGCCTAATTAGGGGATGAAGCATTTTCACTTCTACCCAACTTGATGAGGTCATATCTTGGTGGTCACCTACCATATGAAAAGAAAGTTTTTAACTGCAGGTTGTCATTAGCACACCGGCTTGTGGAAAACGTATTCGGCAATATTTTGCGCAGGCCACTAATGCTGTCACCGGGCCATGCGGAAAGTATTGTCAAAAGAGTAGTTGTGTTGCACAACTTTCTTTGCCGTGAAGTGGGCGCTCACTACATGGATCCAGTACCAGAGAACTGCAGTGAATTATGATCTAGCCAGCAGCACGCCAATACCTTCCAATTTACAATATTTGGTACAAAATGGAAGGCTTTCAGCAAAAATGCATGCGCTGTTCGGGATGGACTCAAGGAATGCTTTTGCAGCGATGTCGGAATGTCGGAGCCGTTTCTTGACAAGATGAGCAACTTGCATTGACGGGGTAAAACACAACACGCTGTTGTTTACACCTGACTTGCATTTATCTGTGATTCTGGCCTGTAAACCTTATACAATATTTTGTTGTGCAACGCTTATGCTTCTTGTACTAATAAAATTTAGTTGGGCAGTGACATGGTCAAGAAATCTATGTGCTTGATAGCACTGGAGCTAAAGGAACGTTGCAAAAATGTAACAGGTTTATTTACAAATGGAAAAGAACAGTTTATAAGTTCTCCCCTTCCTTGCATTCGAGCAGAATCTTCAAAACCTTGCACTGAATCTGCATTCGCTGCACTGTCGGTAGTTTTCTTACGTCCTCAGCAATGCTTATGAAAAACATCCGAGTCGGACAAGCTGTTGAAACAACATAAAGCATTTTAAATCGTGGAATGACGAACGCAGTAATAAAAAAGTAATTGAACGACCAATGTAAAACGAAAAAACGCAGAATTGTTTCTTGTGCGTTATATGTAATTTCAAACAAACATACAGCACTGGTATGTAGAACACCTGCATCACGTAATTCCTTCATAACATCCATAAGCATCCTTGACTCCATCGAATCTTCAGTCTGCATTCTGCGTTTTTTCCAGCTGCGCAATGCTGCATAGCATAAAAACAGCAGGTAAATATACAGCATGGTATGCAGCTACAATGTAAATTACAACATTCTTTTCACCTGAAAGTGTGGCAGCTTCTCCGGCAGGTGTCAGGTTCTTTGGAGACCCAATGGTCATGACAATCGTAGTTACCTCTTTACCTGAAAACGTTAAAATCCTGTTACTTCACTGTTTTCCAATACGATTTATTCACGTACAAGCGTAAACCTTACTTTGAAACAAACGTTACACACAATCTTCGATGAATTCGCATATATCCATGACAACTGAAGCCGACTCCTCCAGAGATGAGATTGACGTATCGCTATTGCTGCTTAGAAGATTGTCGCTGTCCAAACCACAATCATCAACTGTCCCCAAGTCGTGGTACTGCTACTTACCCAAGAAGACACTAAAACGTGAAACAGTCCTCGCGCTACATAAAAAAAACTATCAGGTTTCGAACCGAAAATGCAACTAAATTACGTTTTTTAAGAAATGTACCATGTTACTAATGGTGCTCTGGTTTGCCTCTAAAAAAAATAATCAAAAGGTCGCAGAAGAACAAGCGCTTTGACGTGGCCACAAACATTTTTAATAAGAACCAACATGTCAAGATTTCTCTTATCACTTTGAAAGTTTCAGCAGTTTGCACGGTTCAACAGTAAGTTAATGTCATAAACAGTAAGCTAATGTTATTAATGAGGCCAAATTGAGACCTGTCTCAGAAAAACTTGTTACACGAACAAAAGGATAAAAAATGCCTTAGAAATATCAACATTTTAAAACATCCTCACGTTTTGACAATTCCAGCATATTTGTGGTTAATACCAACCATTTGCGAAATTTTCGATCAGATGGCCTGTCTCAAGATAAATAATGTAAGGAGATAATCAACCAGTAGGAAAAAGGAAAATTCAAATGAGACTTCTACAAATGATTAGAATATAAAGTTGCATCTTTATAAATTGAACTTTTCTGCAAATGTCAAAATTGATATACAAAATTTTGAAATTTCCCGAGGGACAATTGCCCCAAATGCCCCACTGGTTGCGCGCCTGCCGTGACGTTCACAATACACATTACATACCCTGCGGCGTTGACAATGCACATTAACCCCGTTACGTTCACAATACACATTACATACTAATGACGTTGACGGTGTTGTGAATTGACATGTTTTTAACATTGCTGATTGATTTTTACGCGAAGTTGTGCTTGTTTTCAAAAATAATTAAGTTTTTCCAATTCACGCTTAGACTGGTTGTGAAATACAATCAAAATCATAACTACGCGAAAGCTTAAGCAATGATTGGTGTCCAGGCTTATCTTTTGTGTAAACTCACAAACGCCTCATGCCAGCAAAAATAAACGCCACAAGCCATATTTCTTTACACATCTGGTCACGGTTGCACTAAGCTTTTCCAAACGCCTCGTCGAAGGGAAACAACACTGGCCCCTGGCCCTCATGATAACAACAAGAACACAGATCAAACAATCATCCGCAGTAATCTAACCTTTCAAGTATTTCAAAAACACACTTTTTTCGTATAAAATATTTGCGACCACCATCGCCGAAACGTGCCGTCGCCGAACCGCAGTCGTTGTAACTTAAAGTAACATTGTAAGATTGCTAATGAAACAGANTCTCAAGATCGCCCAAAGCAGCGTCGCCGGACTGTCCTAGATTGTTCTTGCAAACCTGTAAAATGAAGCAGACAGNCCCACGTTGGAACAGTTTTCTGCCGCAAGTGGAAAACATGTTTAACTGCAGCAAAGCGTAAGATCAACAATATCAACTTGACAGCAGAATTTGCAACCGTGAGCCGGGCACCGAAGTAAACCCAGCACCATCCACCAGTGGCCTACACATCGACAGACTTACCCAGGCACTCAATGTCAGCACGTTTCAGACCATCTAGAACGTTTTAAAGGAATTACTGAGGGCAGACGCATGAATACATAAAAGAGATTACAGACAGAGGAATGCGTATGAAAAACGGAAGTCAAATGACTCTACAATAAACTACTAGACAAACATAAAATTGCAAATCCTTCTTTGGATATAAAACCTAGTAAATTTAACAGAAAATAATATTACAATAATAATGATATTTATTTTGGGTCAGACTTATGGTCCATATCACAAGGGTACTCGAATAACACAACACAAAAACGGTTATTCANAGCNTATTACAGAGTAGGTGGTAGATTATAAACGCAGACAACACAGGGAGATGCCAAACAGTGAAACAGCGCACCAGCTATAACTGCATTCATTCATCATCAAAAATTATTCGGCAGTGGGAAGAAAATGAAGACAATTTAGCATCAAGTTCTGAAGTAAACGACTAAAAAAAGTCGTATGTGGGTGCTCAGCGGCGCACAAAAGCATGTAAATTGTTTAGATCGAGGTTTCAAATGTTTTTGCGAGATAACTAAAAACAGATTGTTAGAGGTTGATTGTCTTGTGGAGTGATAATGAATTGAGATGGTTGGAATAAAAATAGTCATCAAATGGTTTGAAAGCAGTTGCTTGTGATAAGAATACATGCATTTTCCTACTAATAAAGTATGAAGTTATGTAGTTTGCGAAGGCATAAGATGTTTAAGTGCTGGAAAGGTTCATTTAGAGATACCCTGTTAATTGGTTTTGCGAATTTATAACTTTATTTTGGAACTTAATCAGACGCTGAATGGTTGCGTTTGAAGCATGTCCCTAACTGAGGATTGAGTAATTAAGGTAGGCGTGGATTAATGCGTTATAGACAACTTTCGATACAGATTGTGTTGTATAGTGCTTACGTTTGGAATGAACTCCACAAGCTCTTGATAGTTGAGTTTTCACCTTTTGTACGTGAGGTTTCCAGCGTAGCTTATTGTCAAAAAGAACACCTAGGCATTTCAGGTCATCTTTGTGGGAAATGCTACGGTTATTTATAATAACTTTAAATAAAGTAGGGCTGTGTTTTTGACAGGGCAGGTGTTGAGCAGCCATTCCATTTCTCGTCATCCAGAACCGTCAGGCCGTGCACTCCATGGGAAGGTCGATGGATTGGACATTGGAAGACAACATGGTCGACGGTTTGTTCTTCTGCACCATACCCACAAGCCGCAGAAGATGCCATACCACATTAGTGTAAGCAGGAGTGAAAACGTTCGACACCGGTGCGGAAGCAGTTAAGCCGGACCCACGTTGTTCTTGACAGAGTCATTTCGGGAGTGTGGGTGCCGGTGTCAGGGATGAAAGTACGGAGACTTGCAATGTTCTCCAACCACTCCGCATTCCATTGATGATCGGCCCAGTGCGCCGCACATATGTTGTTGCCAGATGAACTGATGAGTTGTTGTGCGGCGAGCACAAATGGGTGTCCCGATTTGAGGCGCCGTGCATACCCACCTGGTGAAGGGGTGAGGCCCGAGTGGAGCAGATGTCCATGCGCCATGTCACGACGTGCTAGATGTGGCTCATATGCGACAAATCTCATCAAGTTGGATGCCTGCGAAGACTGGAAGATTTCCGCTGGTGTGGGTCGCAGGCATCCAGTCACAAATCGTAAGACATGTTTGATGGCCGGGTCAGTGAGGCGGGCGTGAGCACTACGATACCAGACAGGAGCGCACTTCTTTGCTGTTGAATGGAACAGGGCTAATGTGGCTGTTCGCAACGTTGTTGCCCCAGCAGTCCAGTCCGAGCCAGCAAGCCCTTTCAAGAGTGCAGCCCGTGATTTCAGCTTTTTGCGAAGTGACTCAAGGTTTCGGTAATACGTACCCTTTTGTTCCGACACCAAATACCCAAACGTTACTTCGAAGTATTTGGTCTCGGAGTAAAAGGGCAAGGTTTGCTGTTGAAGTTGACTTTCAGCTAACGTTTGACTTCCTTCTGGTTTTGATGGAAGACTGTCAACACCGTTGCTGTAGAGCTGAGGTTGAGCTTCTAGGTCTGGAGGTATTTACGTATAGTCGCCATGTCTCTGCTGAGCACTCCTTCCACTGCTTGCCAGTCACCATCAGCATGCATAATTGCTAGGTTGTCGGCTTATGCATACTGTCTGGAGACGATGACTGGCAAGTCATAGGTGTAGATGTTGAAAAGAATGGGTGCCAAGACGGATCCCTGTGGAAGCCGTTTTTGAGGCGTCGTAACTTGCTTCGTTTGTTGTTCCCGGTGGTTAGGGTGAAGCTGCGATTGCCAACCATCTCCATGATCATGCGGAACATGTGCCTGTCAGGTAGCAATCTCAGTTACTTGCAGGTGAGGCCGCGATATCATATAGTGACGCAGGCTGCTGTGAGATTAAAAAACACAGCTCTGGCCTTCTTAGCCAAAAAGCTTCCTCGATGTCTTGTTTCAGCAAGGTGACCTGATCTACGGTCTACCTCCGGTGTCGAAAGCCCGCGTCGATGATTGGTGCGACACGAGCATAGATGATTCTGTCGAGGATCTTGAAGGGGACACACAAAGTAGAGCTATATGGCGATAACTCTTTGGTTCCCCAATGGCTTATTCGGCTTAGGGATCGCAACTATTTGTGTTCTTCTTGAGATCCTGAGAATGTTGCGTTGGCCCATGCAGAACTGAAGAAATACAGTTGGAGGGATTTGTTCAGTTCACATCGACGATAATTAGAATAAACTTGATGGCTGCTTGTGATTAATATTCGCAATCTCTGCGAAAGTTGATACGATGATTTAGTGATATCAATGTTATGGTTGTTGGACCATTTCTGTATGGTAAATGAAGCTGAACTTAAACGTTTTTCTCTTTAAAAAATGGAGTTTAACCCATTGAGTATTTTCCGATTGCAATATGAGTATTAGCAGAATTGAGCCAATGCAAGTATAATAAAACGAAATAATGCATACTATACGAGAAAAGTCCAATATTCGCGCGTGCTGATGTACACAGGCCAGCAGGAAATTTTATTGCTTGATGTCTCTCTTTTGGCGTTTGTCATTGAGCGACTGGGTTAACCAACTTAGAAAAGTACTCAGTGCAACAGTTTGTCTGCTCTTTTATGCTGTTTCAAACATTAAACTCAACAAAATACCTGCAAATTCATAACCTTTGTCAGAACCGCAGTGCAGCCAGAGACACCCTCGGTGGCGTTGGATTGTAATGCAGTGAAGCGTTACAAAGGACGATATTATTTCAATTGTTACGTCACCAGTCCGGTATCATGTGTTTTATAATCGTTGTTGCGAACAATGGAGTTGAAAATGCATCAAATAATTTGGTTCCAAAGTATCAAATATCATTTTTGTTTGTGGAAACAATTTAAATTTTAGTACAGTTTCGCCTGCAGTAATCGCCCTTTTAACAGACAAAATCACCCCCGCTAAAGACCAGTGAATTGTAGAACAAGAAAAACGAATTTCATTTTTAAAATGCTATCAAAAACGTCTCCCTTGGTTTCTCAAAAAGCGGCAACGTCACCTCAAATAAAATCTTAAGATTATGAAATGTTTCATAATTAACACGTTATGACGCTATCAATGTATGTGCATTCAATATTTTCTAACTGTTTCATAAACTCTTCATTTCTGATATCAGCCTTTTTCATTAGGCCCTGAGATATAAGGTCTTTTCATAATGGTACTAGACTTAGTGATGGAAATACTTGCGAAGTTTTGAAAATTGAACTTGCTTTACGTCTTAACTAATCAACTACCTATAAGTGCTGATGGGTGCGTCGTGTGTGACAAAGATTTATCGGCAGAGCCCATGAAAGCAAACAAGAAAATATGAACAGTTCAAGTGAAAGAATGATCAGGGAAAAATCGTCGAAAGCTGAACAGGACTTTCAAAAACGTTGTGCTGTACATCAGCACCGCAACAACGATAAGAATATTCTTGATGGTCGAAAATGACTGCCACTTACGCAAAGCAGTATTGTGCAGAAAATATAATGACATCTTTGAAGCCAGTGCAAGCACTATAAACTGTTCCCATTCTTCTAAAATCAACTTACAGATTATTGTAATTCATTTTATCCTCTCTTTTATGCTTATACTTCTTTCTATCAAAACTTTTATGCATGCTACTAATATATTTATATAACACCTTCGCAACTAATAACGAAGCCAAACCTGGGATATTTGCTATGGCTCGCTACATTTGTTTTGACACCAAACAACGAAACGAAGATGCAGGTCAGAGGTTACTCGAGGTCAAGACACGACGCTCAAGTTTTATTCAGCAGTTACTAAAATAAAAGAATCTGCTTGAAGTCTGAAAAGAAGCTGCTGGTGAAAATTCACTGAAAGCAACGTGAGTTTAGTCTAAGGTTGTTTGTGTAACGAATACCGAATGAACAGCTCGCGTCCTTGGTGGAGAGCTAACAATATTATTGGTTGACACAGGTATGGTTGTGACAAAGTGCAGGACAATTAGCCTCAAACTGCCCAATTTTGCTTTGTTAGCCTGTTGAACGATCAAGTCCAGTATGGCACAGCCAGCCCCAAATGAGCCTTAGTGTTTGCTGTCAAAAAATGTTAGAAATTCCCTGCAGAAAACTGTCACCATAGAGATGTTTGCCAAGAAATATCCTTTTTGGTGACCTGTACTCGTCTTGGTTTTTAATTACGTGTTTTTCCTTTCATTTGGACATTTTGCCAGGATTGTGCATTTAAAAGTAAACCGGTGTTTGGCTCAAAACAAGGTAATATGCAGATTCTCAAACACTTATGCAAATATACTCTAGAGGCGAGTGTTTGGCACAGCAAAGAACAGAAATAATCGCCTAATGCCAAAACCAACTATTGCAATAGAAGCAATTAAGCACTCAAGTACAAATTTTTAGATGCAAAAATGAATTGTATATTGCACTTGACATATGTACTTGCAAAAAATAGCACTTATTTTGGCCAGTCATTTCAAAATACATTGGCTCGTGTTTGCGATATCGCAATGATGTTATCGTGTAAATGCAGAACGCATCCAACCTCTGCCTTGGTTCTACTCTGCGGCAACCAAAACTAATGCGTTGGAAGCATTGTTTTACTTTCATAAAAAATACGCATAACGTTGTTCAGTCTTATACCTGTCGTATGATAAACTAAAAAAGGAAATCTCAGCATACTATGCTTCTGAATATGTTCTCGCCAAACCTTTCGACAAGTATTTTATGGACTTTTCCAGTAGAGCGAGGTCTCAAGAATTTGTTACAGCTTATTCAAGCGTAGTTACTTTAATTACAAGTATATACTGCTTTGTAAATAGTAGGTTTGAATTGCCATTCTTTGGGGATAACCAGCTCGAGAAACATCTGAGCAGACAACGCTAATCATATGGTAAGGCTAAGGCGTTAATTGTGATTGCTTAAGCAAAAAAAACGTTTCTGAAACCAAGCTTTCATCTGCAAAGCACGTTGTGTCGCAGATAAGGTGCCTAGCTGAGTGGTAACCGGGCCTCATTTTGAAGCCCTAACCCGGCCCGAACCAAAATTCACAATTTTAAACCTGGCCCGAGCTCGAGATTTGTTTTTGAAGCCCGATTTAGGATCAAAAGCCGAATTTACCAAGCGAGTCAAGATATGCCCGACTGCGGGGTATTGGTGGCGTAGCAAAGTAAATATGACTAAATAATTCACAATTAATTTAACCAACTGGATTGCAAGATTTAACCAACTGGATTGCTGGAACAGTACAGCAACTAGTGACAAGAGTGGCCGTCATTGCGCAAAACGTTTGTATGCTGGCCGGCAATCGGCCAGAAATCGACCGTAAACATTTTGACAAACGTAAGGCAGAACCCAGGCTGAACCCGGCCCGGAACTCAACTCGAAAAACCTGGCCCGACGTACAGCTCTGGTGCCCAGAACTGGAGGTCCAGTGGCTGAAATGCGTCACTTCCAAAAAAACGGTATTTTTGATAACGCAGCTTCTCCATCTGCGTGCCTCTAGGCTCTGACTGCGTGCATGCAGTAAATCAACCAAGCTACAAGGAAATAACCAGATCTTCTGCAAATGCGTCAAAAAAGGTGCTTAAATTTGTCAAGTGAATGTTGAATTGAAAATGTAAATAACCTTTAGTTAAACAATGAAGCACTTGCATCAAAGATGCTAGATTGAAAAGTGAATTTTAAGAGTAAATATTTAATGCTTCTTACGTTAAAACCAAGTGTTAGTTGACGTCATTGCAAAGTTTTATTCAACATGTGTATGTTAGTTAAACAAGGTAAGAGGTTGGACTTGCTTTGATTCGAGCATGATTGAGATAGCAGAAGTTACTTTTGTTGCATCAACCAGCAACGTCATGTAAAGCTCTCCATTTAAAACTGAAAACTGCTTCACATTGGTGAAAAGCAAATGTGGCCTATCTCATATCTCCGCTAAAATAAAATGCCAAAAACGTTTGAACGTGATTTTCATAAAAATGCGTTCAACCGCACTCCTTTACAATGCATGGCCATTTCTTTTTAAGATGATTCAAGAAAATTGGAATTAATCTTTGCATGCATTGCATGAAAAAGAAGTTTGTAGTAGAGAAAAGGCTGATAGCTACAATTGAGACGTGTCTTCGTTTTGTTTTGCTGAGTTTGTGTAGTTGCTGGTTAGTCGCTATCCTCCGTTGCTCATCGCATTGGCTGAACTGCAAGAAGAGAAAATGATGTCATCATCAGACAAAAGTCAAACTCACGCAAATATGTTTTTCAGGAAAATTATATGTTTTGGACAGGAAACCTGAGAGCAAAGACCAAAAACAAGTTAAATGGGCGCAACACAAATCTCCCAAAGAGCCGACAATGTCCAGTCAGGTGGTCGTCTTGACGAAACTTGACTCAGCATATGTCGTGTGCAGCAGTGGAAAATACGTCAAGCGTCGTATTGACGCGCAGTAGCTGCTGACGCATCCATTCTTAATTGAACCGTGCAAAAACAGCACGCACTTTAGTTCAGTTACCCTGTTCCCACACTACAGTACAATAACCAGCTAAAGCAGCGCATTTATCTTTTCGGTTCATATACAAGAAAATGAGTCGAAAGGCAAGCGAAAGGTAATCTTTCAAAAAAACTCTTTGGTCCAGAACGATCTTCCACTTGTACATGTTCTCGTGATTTCGATTCATAGCCTCATTGCATACATAGAAATTGTGTGTAGACATGCAGCTTTACACCAGAGGCTTCGTTTCCAACTGTGATGCTTTGCTTCGCATGTTCGGCAATTGATGTTTTTTTTATCCACCTGCAGTTATTTGGTTGACCCTTTAGGCCCGGGAATGGACGCCGCTGCGTCGTCAACAGGTGGTAGGTGGGGGTGGAACGCCCCTAACCTTGATTGGTCTCTTTATGCTTCGCACGTTAACGCACATTGCTGTAGTAACAAAATGTTTCCCCTATCTCTGGAGTCAAATCCTGGCGACGGATCTGAATTGTAAGTTATTTTGAATAAAAGTAATAAAAATAACATGATCGGAAACATGTTCGTCGGAAGGTCGTGACAGGGGGGCTTGCCAACTCTGGATTTTCAAATTTGATATTTTACTTTAACTTTTTAGTAGAAAAGTGTTTTTTCTTAGTTTCGGAGTTGGTAAAATGAAATTTCACCAAAGTTGGCCCCCTGGACAATTCCTTTTAGCCACCCCATGGAAAAATCCACTATTGGCCTCCTGGAAAAAAATACTTCCGACGCCCCTGATCCGAATTGCCTTTATGGGGCAAATAAAATTATTGAAATTAAACAAGCTTGTTTCAAACTATAAAAGCACTAACGTGAATCTAAGTTACAACATTCTACATGATAATCGATCATTAGATGGAGAGGAGTTGCAGACAGGAAGTTTTAACAAAAGTTTAAACCACTTGGAGTCGTTGCATTTGCTGTAGATCACAAAAGGTTTTCTTGCACTAGCGTGACCAGTCAAACTTTATTTACATTTTACGAAATAGCTTCGTTCATTGCTTCGTTGACGTCTTGAGGTTAGTTCTGAAACAAAGAAGTTTTATTGTAATTTCAGGAAGTCATGCATGCTGAGATTGCGGGTGGCATATAATTTTGGTTGCAGAGCTCTATACAACCTGCTCTGGAGAGCGAGTGTTAGTAACCATCAAGTTCAATGTAACATTCCTACCTTTGAGGCTCTGCTACGTAAATACAAGTACCTGTTTCTCGAAAGATGCAGAAAATCTAACAACGTATGGTTAC
>JGI24158J21664_10002336_pt1 | contig 22861 bp, 13 predicted proteins | sample Ectturendosymbi3_FD_21664 | JGI IMG/M metagenome (IMG submission 21664)
ACCATCATCTGTGTTATGTTGATGTTTACTGCGTTTCGTGACTGACGTTTTTTCGTGTTTGCCACGTTTTTTCTCCTGTGCTGGTTGTGTTTTGTTGTGTTGCTGATAATTTGTTGGTACAACCTTCTGTGGCATGCTATCATAACATTGCTTTTTCGTTTCTGAAAGCAATGAATATCTAATCTATAGTACTTTACTTATCATTAGGCAAGATGGGGTGACTCAGTAAACAAGTGGCAGGCAGTAAATGAATGATAAACAGGCTGGGTAAGATCTTTTGGATAAGGCAGCGGCTGTAGATACGCCTGTTGATCTTGAAATCTTATTCATACGCCACTTGTGACATAACAGTAATGCACGACAAGAGTGCAGTAGGGTTGGTTATGCCTACGGTAGAAACGAACTAAACGTAAAAGATAAAACCTAACCTTAACCCTAAACCTGACCTAACACTAACCTGTAAAGGTAACTCGTAAGCATGAAAAAAAGTAAAAAAAAATGGAAGTCGGCAAGGTGAGAGTCGAACCGAAAACCATTGGCATAGCAGCCGTAGCGCATAATCCCTAGGCTATGAGATCCATGCCATTTGAAGAACAAACTGACCCTTTTATTTGAATTGCAGCAGGCCAGGCGTATCCGTAGTCACTTCCTTTAGATAAGCATGACTACAGTCTACAGTATGTCAATCAGACTTGAATGTAGATTGTAGGCCAGAATGCTGTCAGCATTCTGTCTAACCATCACCAAAAGACAGGCACCGGTGCAAACGTTGTCTGTCTTTGGTGTCAACAGTCATGTCAACCAGTATTTTTAAAAGATTTCTCAAAAAATGTACAGAACAGTGGAGTGGACGAGACAAGCATTAATTGGTGCAACCACTCTTGTTCTCTAAGCCTATTCATCAGTCATCTCTATTTGTAAGCCTAGTCATCAGTCATCTCTTGAAATTTTAAGACGTTTTTCAACGAACAAGTACTTACATCAAAGACAAAAATTTGTTGCAAGACAATGAAAATTTGTATTCATCTGAACAATGCCACTTTTAAATTTCCACGTGAAAGACAAAACAGGACTTACTAATACTTACACTTTACACTTACAGTGGCATGTTATTGCAAAATTACCATGTGCAATAAAATTTTATGGGAACATTTACCTTGCTCATGCAGAAATGCTCAATTTCAGAAAGGCAAGTCATGTCAACTACTGTAGGTAGTGTTTACATAAGATTGCACAAAAAGGTGTAGTAAACAACCATGTTTATTTTTTTAGTTTAAACTCTTGGTCCTTTTGTATTCTTGTTTGTAGGAAAAGCACAAAAAACAGTGCACACAGATAAAAAATGGCATTGCTGCTTAATTCTAATTCAGGATGAAATGACTTATCTATATACTAATAATATTATATTGGCTTGTCAGCTTTGTGAGGTTGTCAATTCATATGAGCTGTAAGAATCTAGCTGACAGTTTTCATTCACTTGTCAATTTTGGCTATTTTAGCACCTTATAAATTTTGTGCATCAACAGTGGATGTGTAGACTAGTGTTCTTTACAGAAATTCCATACTAAAACAAGATGGTAAGTGCAATGCTTTTTGTAACAAATTAGGCAGCTTTAACAGCAATCCATCATCTTATATGGTTTCTGAAACAACAGAAACAAAACTAAGAGTTTTCTCACAGCAGCTAAACTGCACAAACAAAATTCAGAATTGTTTAGCTAAGTACATAACAGAATTAGCCAAGCTCACATATTTATGATTATTTGCAGCAAACTCAGCATACATGTAAAACGGCAACAAAACTACGAAGTGATAGCATGCGTACTCAGTCTTTAACTGTAGAACTATATTAAAGTGTAGTGAATTATGGGTACAGGGAAAAACGAAAGTGTCGAACATGAATAAGCAGCACTGCAAACTAATTTTTTAAAACTTTTGGTTACTAGGTTTGAAAGTTCTATAGCACTATTGGAATTATTCAATTAGTCTTGTCATGTCGATTTGGTTCATCATATCGCTGCTGATTTTATAGCGGATACTGCATAATCAGGTCTGTAATTTTAGTGTGTGGTTTAAATGTGAGTATTGTTGTGTAAGTTGTGTTGAGTTGGTAAGATATATTTGCGTAGTTCAGGGGACAATTTTTAAAGTATGGAGGATTAAGGAGCAGCAGCAAAGATTTACATAAACTTTTGCACTTTGCAGGCTATATTTGCGATAAGTTAAGTGTTAGAGCAGTGACTCAATGACAGCTACGGCTGTCATTTCCTGTCCATGCATTCCTAATTACGTATTCTGTATTTGGTTGCAATAAACTGAACTAAGAGCTGGCTGAAATGTTAATAGTTTGAATGCAGATGTTGATATTCATAAAATGATTAAAGAAAATTAAGCTGCAATGATTGCACATGACCAAGCAAAAAGCATGGTTTTAAACAAATCCATATTTGCACATCATGTTGCAAATAAGCTGTACACTGAATATGTTTGGTGTTTAGCATAAAAACTGTGGTGGCTGTCTATGAGAAATCTTTGTCACACAAGCATTTTAACCATGTCATGTGTAATAAGGTAACCAAGTTTGATTGCTGTTCAGCAGGAAAAATGTGTTACATGGCATGCAGAGTAACTGACACATGACATGGTGGGTCAACATTGATAAATTCTAGATAATGAACAAAGTGGTGACAAAAAATGGTGTATGGTGCTGCATGGTCCAGCACATTGCAGAGAAGTTACAATGTTTTTTTAGTTATGATCTCTGCTTTGCAAAAAAATTTTTAGTTTCAGCTGGACCTGCTAACATGTTGTGCAATTCTTGCTTCAGTGGGAAAGTCATGAGAGCATTATAATTGCGCAAAACATGACAGTATTGACACACTGGTCCTGTAGTGTGACTCCAAAGTTTACAAAAATAGTGTGTGTGTGCCTGCCATGGAATCCAATAGGGCTTGGTGTGATCTATGCAGTAAACCATTAAAACATCACTGAAAAAACCTATGGCATTATCCACTTGGCTAACCATTACAAGCTCTGCTGCAAAGGCAGAATGCAGGAAATGATCAGCATCAAAACAAAATTTACAGGCTTTTTCAGCATTTAGGAATCAAGCTTCAGTATGCTTTCATATCATTTGTTGTTCGGGATGTATGACTATATTAACACCTCATGAGCCAGGTCAGTTTGTTTAAGTCCTGTGTGAGCCACATTTATGACGTCACTTTGCATCACCATAACTCGCCAGCCGATTGAGCTAGAGAACTGTTCAAATCCTCAAAAGATGCAGCAAGACATCTAGTTTGCATTTTTTTAAATTGGAAAGTTTTGGATTTGGGTCTATTTGTGGTGATGTCATATGTGGGTAGGTTGAGACCATTTTCCCCCAGGTTACCAGGCCCTGGGTGCCAATGCACGAACCAAGTTTTGGACTCAAGTTTTTAGTGGAAACTAGGCTATAATGCAAGTCTTTAGAGCCCTTGATGGACCATCTAGCCTTAGTCGTTCGAAAGTTATGCTGAACCAATCATCGACCCATCATGTTGAACCAATCATCGACCCATTACTCCTGCAGGAACAAGTAGGCTTTCAACATGGCAGGTCAACTATTGTGCCAATCAAATGCTTGTTCCATATCCTATTTGGAACATCATTTTATTTTACTTGCCAAGTTAAATGATTCATTACGCCTGTACTTTCGTTCTTGTACGCCACACGCGTCTGACTTCCCATGTTAATTGGTTGACATTCCAACTGCATAATTTGGTAGTTGCCATACATTTATCAAGGTGCTGTGAGCGAGTAAGGTTGGAGAAAGTTTTTTGTGTGTGACATGAGCCGTGACTGTCGGAAATCCGACTGTCTAATTAACTATCTGATCTGACTGCCTGACCAACTACCTAACTGTCTGACTGACTAGCTTATAAAATACTTGCTGAGCTACTGTTGCGGCCTGCATGTTCTGCATTGTGCCTGTTGCGAGAAGATTTCACTTAACTTTTGTCTGAAGAAGGGCTGGTTATGCTACTGCTGCCTTGTCTAAATGGTGCCTGCGCAATGACATGAAACATTTCACATTTTTGAACACTTAGAAATATTGCGTCGAACGCACGTATTTCGGAATTTCCTCCTCTGGCAGTGCCAACTCCAATGCAAGCAAAGCTGTCAGAAACTCGTACACTGCCACGCACACGCAGAGCTGTTTTGTAATATTTCGCTTAATGGAGAGAGGACACAGCGTCTAATCACGATTGTTTTGTTTTGCAGTTTTGGTCTAAATTTTATCTGTTGTTTACACTGACTAGGTTACCACTAAATCAAATATAAGTAGGCCTTCCTCAGCATCACGCCAAATAATGTAGGTTCATTTCAACTGAAACTATGTTTTTACAAGGAATTTCTCATAATTAAAGGTGCAACAGCTAGCTTCAGAAATTGTGGTCACATTATCTGAACAAAATATCAGTCAAGTGTTGTATTTGGAAAATAGCCTTTTGAGAATTGACCGGTTGACAATGTTGTTTTCTGCGCAAAAAGTCCTATATTGATTTTGAGTAAGTCACCTTTACATTATGATGTAAAATCATCAGAGCAATTGCAACTCAGTCGTTCTTCTCCGCGGTGATTTCGCAAGTATATTTGTAACACTGCCATCTTTGATAGACAGCACTCCACAGATGCAGTTGTGAAGCTGATTGTCAGTTTTGATTTTATAGGTTTATGTACTGGTATGTATGGATAAACAGCTCTCATTGTTGTATGGCTGACATTTGCTGAAAGTTTGACAGGCTAGGTACTTCTTTCCAGCACCGTGTTTGTGGGAACAAACATCAATTGTGATGTAACAAATGCACTGTGACCAAAAGCAATGATAATTTGGAGATCTTTCCTTGTGTGTTTTGACAATAAGATCAATGCCACTATATATTCTAAATAGTTGGTTGTGCTAGGCTACTAACCCTACTAATCAAGTTTGATCGGATTTTAGGTAGAACTCGATCGATAACGCTTTTTTGGACCAATACCCATGTTTTTATTTTTCATTGTCGATAACCGATGCCGATATTTTGCAACACTCAAACCACAGTTGAAAGACAATACTTCAGTGTGAGGAAGAAGATGTGTAGCATGGAATTCTGCACATACCTGGGTCTCCAAGATAGTCAACAACCATGGCCTTGTTCGCAGGCAACCATCTGCTCACCACAAAAAACCTGAGCGAATGTTACGCCATAGACTCCGTGCAGAAAACTAGCGTAGCGGCTTTTATGAGCAAATATTGCCGATATACTGTATATCAGTGGAATTTTGCTGATATAATACTTTGGCAACATCGCAAAATTCGTTGGTCAATTTCTAGTCATAAGAGAAAGTGCGGTTTTATGCTGAAAAGTGATATCAAAAGCTGCCCTTTCGCAACAGACCCTTTTTTCCAGGCTAGATGCACCACTGGCAAGAGGTAAGTATTTCGCTCAAGTTTTCATTGAGTACTAGGCTAGAATCCGAGCCTTTGATCGGCTTTCTAGCATTTCTGGTTCAACAGTTATGACCTAAAAACAACAAACTAATTAATTATCTAATTAGGCGATTAATTAAATATTTTTAGTTTTTAGGCCATAACTTTTGAACCTAGAACCCTAGAAAGTTAGTCAAAGACTCAAAAGACTCGGATTCTAGCCTATTTTCCAATACAAACAGAGCTGGTTACAACACCTCAAGAATGGCGGCCCACAGGGATCTGTCCTGGCACCTCTTATCTTCAAAATCTTCACCTCTGACTTGTCATCCACTATCTCAAGGAAGTATGCATACGCCATGAGAGAGATGCTACTAAGCAAAGACATTGCAACCAAAGGTGAATACCTCCAGGCCTGGAAGTTAAAGCTCAGCACAATAAAAACATTGTCTTCTACCTCAACAACAAGGAAGCTAGAAGTGAACTAAAAGTCAACATTAACAGCAAAACCATGCCCTGTTGCTCCGAGCAAAAATATCTAGGAGTAACATTGCACAAGACACTCATGTGCTGCCAACATCTTAAATCACTTTGCAAAAAGTTGTCATCATGTGTCGCAGTCTGAGGCTGCTTGCTGACTCTGCCTGGGGTGCTGGAGCAAAAACGTTGTAAACAGCCTTGTTAGCTGTGGTCCATTCAACAGCAGAGTAATGTGCTCCTGTCTGGTGCCGCAGTGCTCATACCCGCCTCACTGACCCTTCTATCAACAACGCCTTGCAAACTATGACTGATGCCTTCGTCCTGTACCAGCAGACAATCTTCCTTTCCTCATGGGTATCCATCCTGCTGAGCTACATCGCAAAGGAGCCACACTCTCTCTAGCATGCTGTGCCATGGAGGCTGGACATCTGCTCCACTCAGCGCTCACTTGTCCATCAAGTGGGAATGCACGGCGTCTCAAATCGAGCCACTCACTTGTACCCACCGCACACCAACTCACCAGTTCATCCGACAACAACAACAGAAGTGTGGCGCTCAGGTGGAACACCAATGGAATGCGGAGAGTTTGGACAACAATACAAGACTCCGCACTTCATCCCTGACATCGGCACCCACCTTCGTGGAATGCCCTTGCCAAGAACAGCGTGAGTATGGCTTAACTGCCTGAGCACTGGTGTTGGACGTTTCCGCTCCTGCTTACACAAATGGGGTATGGCCCCTTCTGTTGCTTGTGAGTGTAGCACAGAAGAACAAATGGTCGACCATGTTGTCCTCCAATGTCAAATCCAGCAACCTCCCTATGGACTGGATGGTGAGAGATTCAAATGGCTGCTCAACACCTGCACCGANATCTACTGCAACCAGGCAGTGGATTGAAAGAACTGGCACGAATGATGAAGAAGAATGATGGTTGTTGCTNGAACTAGATAGGGGATAAATGTGTCAGTTGTAGTATCACTGTATAAGTCTGATTTAAGTAAATGGATTGCTTCACATTTTCCAATATTAGCAGATAATTCTGAAAGACATTAGACTTCATTCAGACAATGCAAAGCAACATGTCTCACTAGACGCAAGGCTAGCATGATTTATTAGCTGAAAAACTGCTGTAAAAATACATATGTAACATATGCTTTTACATGTTTAATTCATTAAACTTCAATAGGAAACACTTTGTTGGCGTCGTTGGGCACAGTAAAGAAAAAAGAATCCATTATGATTTTTTGCAGTAATGTGACTTTGTCAATTAAATAAGTTTTTTTCAAATAAAATTTTTTTCACAATGCTTTCCCATAACTTCTAATTATAATAAAATTTTTGTATGATGAAAACATGCCACCATACATGTATCAAATTAAATATTTGAATAAAAAACTTATTCAAATGTTGCATTGGAAGTTTTTTGTTTACAAGTAAATAATGATACGGTACTTCCATTAGTTTTTTTGCTTTATCTTAAGAAATCTTTGCTGTTTAAAGCTACAACTCGTTTTATTTTACGTTTCACTTGTTTTTAGGTTTGTGGTGAAAAATTATGTAGAAGATGACAGACTACATTGGTGATTATGAAAACTCTATGAAGCTTGTAAAAGATCCTTTAGCACAAATGGAGATAGTGACAAAGAAGACCCATATTACCTTGCCTGCATCATATCTGGGAAAAGTGAAGGAAGCTGTTGCAACTCTTCTTAATGGAGAGCTACAGTCATATTCCTCAAAGTAATGTCTATTCAAAATTTTAAACCTTAATCAAGATGTCACTTTTGCTGATTTTTATTTGTTTTTACCAGTAAACCAGTGTATTTGGACATCACAAAATGAAAAATTGTTGACATCAAAACATTTAAATTTTGACTTATATACTCGTTTGTGGAGCATATAAAGGTTATTACAGATAATAGATGTATTTCGACAAGACATCACTTCCCTTTACTTGGAAATCTACCTCTATGCCAGGGGTTCGTAACCTTTCTCTGACCATCTACCCCTTCAGCATATCGACAAATGAGCATGTACTTCTAAAATTTCTTACAACAAAAAGGCTGAGTGAAACAACGAAAATCCACTGAATTTTTAATGGAACTTTTAGAACTATAAAGTTAAACTATTTTTATGTCTCAAAGTTATGATATTTAACAATAAGCATACAGTGATTTTTTAAAATAACATTTACTGATATATGTACAATTATTGGAAATAATTAATATACCCCTAGGGATACGTCTACCACATGTTGGAAACCCATGCTATTGATGTTGAACCAATTTACAGCTAAAAAGACTTCCTTCGTTAAGACTGACTAAATGGATTTTTTGTTTTGCCTGCATCCTTGGTGCAAAATATCACTGGAGAAAAAGATAAAGCGGATGGCATTTATAACAAATTAGTCTCCAGAAAGGCGAAGCAGTCGAATCTATTCGCAATCTTTTTATAGGAAATCGATTTCACGTAACTCTACGTACCCTTGGTCCTGACATCTGCAAGCAGTGCTAAGGACTAATTCAATGCAGAGAAAGCAAGCAGCTTCAAAGGCTAAAATGAATAAATCAAAACAGAAGCAACGGCAAGTAAGAACTGAAAAAATACGCCCTTCTCAAATTATTACTTTCACGAAAAGGTTTGTAGAACAACCAGGATTTAACTCTCTGGATACCTTTGAAGACATGGCTTGACGTACTCAACATACAAATTAATATTCAAAGCATAATCCTCACTCGTGTGGTATAATTCTTGTACCCCTTTGCGATGTTCATTCATTTTTTCCATTCTTCCTTGCCCATTGGTTTTACTGCTTGCTGACCACCAATGTATTTTTTTGTTCATCGATTTTTGTGTCTCCCTTTCCACCGTATAGCATTTATAGGCCCGCCCGAGACTACATCTATCAAGCTTACGACCGTCTTGCTGCTTATGCATCCTACTAATGCTTTGTTTTAAGTCGTCGTGGTACTGCTCGCAACTGTGGTTTTGTTTGTTCTGTAATTGGCGTCAGATAGTTTTTCAGTTTTAAAGAAAACATTTTTATTTGAGAACGCCGAACATTCTAGTTTTCACTTGCTGCAGCTTGTGTTTTGATTTATTCACTTTAGTGTTGAGGGTGTTTGCTTTCTCTACCTTTACTTCAGCATTTCACCCGTAAGCACTGCTTGCCGATTTTAGGACTGAGGATGCTTAGTGCTACGCGAAATCGATTTTCTTTAAATCAGCTGATGTTGGGGGGAAACAACCCTAGGAGGACTAGAAATACCTCACGCTTTTATAGGATAGTTCTCAACTTGTCTTGATTTAAGAGATCTTCTTTCGTATACACAATACAGAGCGAGTAGTCGTCAAAAATCAGTGTTCAGGAGATATTGCAGGAGGTCTTCCCTGTTAATGTCGGAGATGCTGCACGGAGGTCTCAGTATAGGGCATTCTTGCAATATGTGTCCTGCGGTCTGGACAGAGCCACACTCACATTGGTTAGATCTGCCAGGCCCATCTTTACCATGTTCGCTTTAAAGCGACCGACTCCAGTACAGAGCCGGTTTACACACACACTACCTGGTGATTTAAGAGGTGTAATATTTTGATGTACTGCGCTTAGGCAACTGCCTTTCGTTAATTTGTACTCAATGATTTTCAGGTATGATGGAATACCTGTTGCCTACAATCGTCAAAATGTCAAGCTGCTGTCTCGCGTCGGAAATATTCTTGCAGCGCAGTCATGCGTTCACTTCGACGTCGAAACTGATTTCATTGTTTTCAAGCCTTCTGTCGGAAGTATTTTGAAGGTAAATCACTTCGGAACGCCTTCGTACATGTGTTGTCCAGCAGTTTGAAGTTCCGTATCGTGGAAGTTGACGCATCGAGATTCCATATGTTTATACCAGACTTTCCTTTCGCAATATTTTCTCTATTTGCGAAACACCTCTTCTAAATGGTTAAACAACACTTTCATCTGAAGGTTATTGACTCTGCTGTTTCCTTAGCTATTTTTTACGGTAGTATATGTTGTGGACACATTGATACATCACAATTTGTTGCCTTTGCAAGAAGTGCAAACCTGTGATAGTTGTTATTTCCATCATTCTCACACACCGGCTACTTCGCAACTGAAACTTCCAATTAAGCCGATGGTTCCCAACCTTTTTCATCTCACGACCCCATTTGGAAACAGAACATAAGCGCTCGGTCCAAGCCATTAACTGCAACTCTAAAGGGATTCATATAACAACCCACTAGATAAAAAAACACATGATTTTACATGTTACGTTCACTGTATTTACTTATGCATAATAAACAGCACTCATGCTAATCAGTGGGACCACTTGAAATTGCATCTGTGCGACTAGGCTTAAAATTCTTGGGGGCGTGTTGGTGATAACTAATCCCATGTTATTCTCAACGTCCAGTCTATTCTTTGACTTTTGTTTTATTGTAATGTCAAATGTGGACATGGTTGGATATCCAGCCTCACAGACATGGGTGGGTATTAGAATTTAGGAGCCTGAAGCAAACTCTTAGAAAGGTGCCCCAAACAGTTGTTGCGGAGCGCCGTTTTGGCACATTTGCAAATAATTGTTGCTTTATTTTGAAAAAGATATGAATTGCTTCAGATCTGATTAAAATGTGGCTTTAAAGTGGTTCATAAGTCTTTTAACAGAACAATGCAAAAACCTGTTTTTTCGCCGAGACCTATCGGTCGTTTGTCTCGCAATAGTATTAAAATTTGAAACAGTATTCACTACCCTTCCTTTTTGGACAATATGACCGAATAGACTTAATTTGTTTGGTCGTTTCAAAGTAAAGTCGGTTGATGACTGGCAAAAGCCCTGGAGGCAAAAACTAAGTGCAAAACTTTCAAAGGGTACCCGCGGAATATCTGAAAAAAGGGGGACCCGAGGTGACTGTTTCTGGTTCGCCTCCCCTAATATCCACCCCTGCTCACAAAGGTGGTTGGAAACGAATGGAAGCTGACAACGAAAAGGGAGCATAGCTGGTTTGGGTATGATTGCTACTTAACGCACCAGGGCTGCGTCAGCGATTTTTCAGAGAACAAGTCACGTGCTTAGGAATCATTTCGCAGTTGCAAATATGCTTAATCGTGAATAATATAACCAGTTCATTCAAAAAGTGAATACTAGATTGTTGCGTCGAGTTTCCATTGCAGGAAACGCTGGAGCAATAGTTTCTTTAGGATGCAACCATTTTTGAAGTACAAATTGCACTATGTGAGAAAGTTACCTTGAACTTTTATGCACATCAATATCACTTGAGGCCTGCTGGAAAGATCCCGCCATCTGTCAACTATACGCTACTATGTGCTAGAGTTATGACCTTGAGCCATAACAAATACAAAATAATGAATGTAATAGGCTATGGAACTATAATGATAAAAAAAAGCTTAGTTGGAATTTCAGCTGGAAAGCATTCACAACTGGACAAATGTTTACGAGGCTGACATAATTTCAGCATCACTTACCAGCGCTTAATTTATCTAGTGCCGCCGTGTTTTCACAATAGAGTCTTGCGCGGGTTAAAATGTTTTGTCCGCTCTCGCCCCACAAAATATAAACCCGCCTCGCACTCGCAGGATTTTGAGAAATCTTGCCCGCTCCCGCCTCGCACGCCTCTAACCCGCATCCGCCCTGCAGACCATCCCAACCTGCGCCCGCCCGCACTTTTTTCTGTTCCAAACCCGCACCTGTCTGAAAACTACGAAAAACTCAACGGCTGAATACAAGTCTAACAAGCAGCACAATCAAGCTGCTCGTTCTTTTCATTGGCAAACAAAACTTTTCCACAATCTGATCTTCCGCAGTCAACAGATTGGAGGTGATAAAAAACACGTTTCAGTCGAGTTGTGACTAGCTGTGCGCTAAGCGTTGTCTTACCCATTTAGAAGGGCTGCTAGACTGAATTACTCTTCACCAAGCACAACTGTAGCATTGGGAAATGGAAATAGTGACTTACCGACCACATTGCAAGAGTCTGAGCTGATGTTTCGCAACAATGAGTTGTAGCATCACAATGCAGTAATTGCTGTAGGCCTACTGTCCTAAGCGCAATGCTGGTAAAAAAAATTTTAGTACATCCACGTGTTTTGCGATTTTTGAGCTGATTAAATTAGTGTGCTTTGGCTCAACATTCAGTTACTAGCACAAAAAATTTCTCATCCCTCGCCCGCCCCGCAAATGCGGGTTTCCGCAATCCACGAGGGTTAACCCGCCCCGCGCAGGAATCTATTCTACAATCAGGTCGATTGAAACTATATAGGAGAAATCAAATAGGGATTATAATGTAGATCATGTGAACTTCACAAAGATCTGACCGCATTTCGGTTTTGCTGATGTAATACACAATGTCGATATGCGTAGTTACAAAATTTTGAAACTTCAGCAAACTATTGAGGCTGCTCTTCGCAACCCACCTGTTGGGAACCACTGAATTAAGCGATTCAGAGAAGATAGGGAGCCGATTCAGATGGAGTCCGAACTTCTTGGACATATCGAAAGCGAAAATGGATTGTTTGCGAAAAATGTATGCTAATTTTTTAATAAAATCAAACATTAAGCGTTCAAATTAGTAGTTTTTCATCAATTTTTTTTACTTTAAGTTCTTTGTAGTCTTGTTTTAATAGGAAATCCTGCGTTCGCAACCCAAGTGACATTTGGGTCGCAAAAGCAGAGCCCATTTCAACGCGCCGTGTGTGAAGCACTTCCACGGAAAGTACTTTGAAAGAATAGAGACAATTTCTGAAATATAAACACCGCGTGAATAGTTTCTGGAATGTTTATCAGCTGTAAAAACTTTGAAATTGAAACAGTTACACGGTTTCGTGATGTTACTCTGCATTGCTATCCTGAAATTGCCCATAATAAAAAAAAATATTGTTTGATAGATTTTTTTTAAAGATTGGTGTGTTCTACTGGGAATGGGATAAAACAGCTGATCTAGCGCCGGTGGCCCTGGCCCGTATACTTTCGCCAGGCTACATTCCACAAACTGTGGGGAGTGTCGCTACACAGATACGAAACGCCCGACGTCACTCTTGCTTCAACAAAGAGCCTCATCTTTATGATGGATTCTCCGTACATGCGATCGAAAATTACGTCTAAATACAAGCGTTACAGCGCCTCACGCGTATGCGCGTCATTGCAGTAAGCCTTCCAGTACAGTATGTTCAGTTTAAGGTAATAGACTGGTAATTCTCTTCACCAAGTTGCAATGTCATGGGCATATACTGTATCTGGGAACTGCTGCTTGTTTTTAGAGGGAAAAGCAGGAACACGTACACCGTGTAAATAGAAAACAGTGTGGTGAAAGCGCAATCATATCATTTAACATTTTGGCGGGGAATTTTGAGCCATTGTGTTTTCCAAGTATTACTTGGAAAAATCTGAGCATAGCTGAATGGAATTGTGGGCTCTTAGCGTTTAAATACTCAGAGTTGGTGTTTGTGTTTGAGGCAGAATACCTACGACTACGAGAGAGGATGATCGTTTTGAGAAATCCCAAAAAGAACTCAGGCAGGTTACAAGGTCACTAAGTGGCCCATTCATCAGACCGCACTTACACCATCCCCTTGCGCTTTCCCAGGAAATCCGTGGCCAGTACGTTGGAGCCAGGTTCAGCAGCAGGGGCTGCCAGAGTGGAGAAATATTTCCCACCTGCCCACGGGTTTCCCGTACCTACGCAGATTAGCTTGCATGCCTTAAGAGCTCTGCCTTTCAAAGTGTCTACTTATCAATCGTTCGAACCCTGCCAGGTGTTGTCGCTCTGGGCTGCATTGGATCTTGGAATTAGGGCTTTCCAGTTTGCGCAAAACTGCAGTACCATGACTGGTTGCAGTTTAAAAAAGTGACCATACCTTTTAAATCGTATGCTCCGCATAACGAATTCTGTGAAAGTCAGCGGAAAATATCTCCTTTTTGTGTCCACAATAATACAGCACTTGTTTTGATAAGCTTACCAAATTTTAAACGCAAGTAAATTGCTTGAGAATAAAAGTCAAATTTGAAGTTGTTGTATCACGGTAAATTGATTGACAAAAACAGTTTGAAAATCTCTCGCACTGGAAGAGAAAACTACCTCTGAAATGTTTGTTTTTTTCTTCAGGGTGTTGTCAACAAGAGAAGTAAGCGCATGGTCGGTTGCCTGGTCCACAATTTCTTCTACGCGTCAGTGAATTGCCACTTGGGGCAAGCCAAGAAAACAAATCTCGGTGATGTCATACTGTTCAAGGTTGTGAAGCTGGAGGAAGACGGACAAGGCTTTTTATCCATTATTGGCTCATACGAGAAGTAAGCAAGCTAGTTTCGCTTTCGCGACGCATTTTCACAGTGGCTTTGTGGTTTACTGTTGTGTCCCGAAGCAAATGGTTCGGTCAAGAAAAACGGTTGCATTTAGCGCCATTGGATTTTCTGCTGTTGATATATTTTTGCAATGGTGCGCAGCGGTCTGAAAAAATACATTAAAGATCTGTCGTGCACAACAAGCAGAACGATCATTCTTGAACTTCACTGCGACATATACGCTTGTTAATTGGTTTGTCAATCGTTTTTCAGGCATATCGTTTTACTCAAAACTGTCGTGGTTTGCAGCATGCTGCCTAAAATCACTGGCCGCTGTCGAACCTCGTTGTGACACAATACAGCCCATTATGAAGCAATGTGTATTCCTGTTGGGAATGAAATTGCNAGTCCGCCCGTTGGATACTGGTCGCTGCATGTGCGAAACGACCGTGGCTGTTGCGCTCTTAACTGCAGCGTGTGTGATGCCTGTAACATTATTTTACAGAACCTTGAAGACATCCTCTAATCAGGTTCACACTGAGGACGATTCGGGCATCGACGACCACGACTCGACACTCACCCCTAGTCTTTCTTCAGGAAAGCATTTGCTTGAAAATCGGTACTTCATTATTATCTGGCTGTTGCTTGTCCACCAAGCTCGTAGCGTGGCCTGTTATAAATTTGTGTATTTTACTCAAGAGTGACACAGCTCCTTGCAGAGGCGAAGACAAGAATGTCGAATTTCCGCGGTGGTTAGATTTTGTGTTGCATTTATGAAGACCTGTTGTAAAAAAACTTCAATAGGGCAATTTTGTAAATGTCGGAATAAGTTCCAACGTTCCGTAACAGAAATTCTCACATTTTGTACTAGGCGTAATACAAAAGCAAACCCTCTTCAAGATATCTTGCACAGTACGCTGAAAGCAAAGCAAAACAAAACTACAAAACAAGCTTGGATAGATAAATTTCTTGTGAGTTGCATAAACTTAACTGTGAAGTTTAAAGAAGTTCGATGCCTTAATCAGTAATAAGCGTACACAAACGGGTACACTTGTTAAAGATTTCACATTAAGCATAGAGTTGATCCAATACACTTAGACCAGTGGTTCCCAACAGGGAATATTTATGCAATATTGCAAGAGGGAGTATGAAAGCTGAAGCGTATCATTGTATAAGTGCACTGATCCCTATACTTTTTGACTTTACCAGAGCCACAACGATGCTTTTGGTTTCATTGCACAGCTGCTGAATGTGTTTCTTCCACTTTTGCACCACAGAACACTTGAATATTTGATTGTTCTTTGTTGGCGATTACTATGTCTTATTTCCTGTTTTCATCAGGCCCTCTGTTGAAATTCGTTTTTAATCAAAGTGATAAAATCAGTGTTTTTTTGTAATTTGTTGCCTATTTAATTGTTTTCAACCTCAACCTGTTGTCAATCTGTTTCATTTCATAATTTATCTTTTTGGCGACTTAAAAAGTTTAGCAAACAACGCGAAATTATTTTCGTCGCGGAACAGCCTTGCGAGAAATGCTGTATCAATACTATTGTCGAGAAATGCGCCCTGTCCTTACCCTGTCCAAATATATGACAGGTTTTTATGTTTTTATGCAACTTTGATTTATCTAAAAACATTACCTGCATCTAACTCTGTCGAAACATTGTAAGCACTGAAAAATTAAGTATCAAACTTTGTCCAAAATCTGCTTTGCATATTTTTTAATTTGTATGGAATCAACCTTTCCACATGCGTTTAGCTTAAGAAAAACTACTTTTTGAATAATGTACGTGGTTTTGCTAATGCACCATGGCTGAAACTGAACAACCAGAATTCATTAGAGGGATTGTACAATTTGGTGCTTTAATAATTCTGAAAAGAAACGCAGTTCTATCGTCCGTTGGTTGGTTTAGTCAAAAAGTGTGTAGATTCTGTTGTTGTGACATTTCTTCAAAACAGTTGTGCGTTGTGTTGGGATCATGGCAAACAAAAAAAGACATTGGCCTAGTGCAGGGTTCTCCAAACTTTTTTATTAGGGCAACATAAGCTATTGCATAACAGCTCGAGGGCCGGACATCTTACATGATGTGATCGTTTCTGGATATGGTATTCTGCCCAATCAACAAATATTTCATTATTGACAAAAAATGTCTTTGCGGCCGGATAAAATAGCTTCGTGGGCCGGATTTGGCCCGCGGGCCGTAGTTTGGAGACCCCTGACCTAGCGAGTTAGAGCACGATAGCTGGTAGGCTTGGTTCGATTCCCAATCGGTCGTACCGAAGACTTGAAATATGGTATGCAGCTTGTCCAGCCTCATGCTCGGCATTAAATGGATAGGTGCAAGCCGCAAGGGACAAATATGCGCGTGGTGCTGCCACTGGCTCGCCACCAGCGCAGCATAAACTGCGAAAGTGGCCCACGGTGCCAGCGGAGATCAGAGCCGCAGAGCACTTGTGAAACTCCCGAGGGAATACAAAGCGAATATAATGACACTTTCTTTCATGCCAATGATGTTTGTCTACATCAGTGGTTCTCAAACTTTTCTGCACGTTGACCCCCAATGAAAGTATACAATGTTCCGTAGATCCCGTGGCCTAGCCCAACAGTTACTAATACAAGGATAGTATGTGTCAAAATAAATTTAAGTACTTTTTACTTGAAATGCATGATAAAATAATACAAAATCCGAAAGTATGCTTAGAACTATAGACGTAAGCATAACATAGAACAACTGTCAGTGCAGCACACCAATTTCTCCACTATCAACTTCATTGCCAGCTTTGCAAAAGTATTTACTGTGGCCATCATTCGGGTTTAAGACAATTGTTCTCCGTCCTACTGCGTAGCCTACTGCTGTACGACCAACTGCCGAACAGCGACACTTGCACTACAATATTGTTTGCGACGTAATAAACAGAACAGTTTTCATAATGCCATCACAATGGATGATTTAATAGAAAACTATTCGAATCGAATGTACTTAAACTACTGTAGCTGAGATTTGATCAGCCCTCCAAATTTTGTTTGATTTGTTGAAAAACGCCGTTTGCATTCCTTTCCCGATTAACTATAATTCTGAATTGGAGACTTCATTGCTACAGTAGACCCCAGCAGTTATTCATTGACCCCTGGCCATTCAGTGACCCCCATTCGACCCCGTGACTATTTATCGACCCTTTGGATGGTCCAATTGACCCCTGGGGGTCGATATCGACCACTTCGAGAACCACTGGTCTACATCCAGCAAGATACGTAATGTCTTGATAGAAAATGATGCCGCTTGTAAATTTCATACAGAAATGTGGCAATTCAAAAAATGCTTCGAAAACCTACGCTTCACTGCCCTTCCCGTAGCTTTGCTACAGTGCAAACCATCCTTGACGCTCACACCGATTCGAAGTGCAAGATCTGGTATCTTACATTCTAATCTTTTTCAGGGCGTCTCTTGAAGTGAATAACAGCTTTGACGTGAGAGCCAGCGTTGCGTCATCGCACGACATCTCCGCCCAGGGGAAAACACCCGCCGCCGACCAAACGCCCTCTGGAAAGAAAGCGAAAAAGAAAAAGAAGGAAAAAAAAGAGAAGAAAGAAAAAAAGAAAAAAGGCGACAAAAAGAAGAAGAAGCACAAGAAGGACAAGAAAGTTCGGGACGACTCCATCGCTGCTGGCGAAGAACTACCAGCTGCCGAAAACACCGTTGCAAATGCGTCAAGTTTGACCGCCACCGGCAGTGAAAGAATACACGCAAGCCACAGCGCCGTTGACGGCTCGCTGCCCGGGCCGCTGCCGAAAAAATCTCAGGCGCCTAAGCAAACAGAAATGGACCGGATGTCGGCGAGCGAATCCGAAACAACCCTTGTCGCGCGTCATGATCGCGACCGTCTGATCGCCGACGACGGCGCCGCTCGCAAAGCTGCGAAGCGGAAAAAGAAAGATAAGAAGCTGCCCGACCCACCTGAGGCCTCCGCTGCGGCGCTTGATTCGCCGCCGGCGGGCGAAAACTTGCAGCAGAGCTTCTGGGTTTTCGCGAACGCGGGAACGGCCGGCGGCAGAGCAATCGGCCAATCCTTGCTGCCCGAAATCCCTTCCTTGCTGAAGACCGAGACTCCAGCGATCACCCCCGGGGAACTTTTTGAGCCAGCGGCCCACGTACGGGAGCGCGCTGAAACGGCAAGCAAAGGAAAAACGCGAAAGAGTAATTCGCGTGAACGCGACGACGAAGGCGCGGCGGTTCCGGCGTCGTCGAAAACCGGCGCGAAACAAGAAACCAACTCCGGCGCAACGTTGCTTCCCGGTCACAACGAGGGCTGGTCGTCGGTGGACGAGGCGATCGACGCCGTTGTTAAGGCGGCGTTGAAAAGCGCCGAAGAAAAAGAAGAAAAACCCGGCACGGAGCAGATTAACCCCCCTGCTGGGCTGCAGCAGGCCATCGTCGCCTCGCCTAGTCGTGCCAGCGACGCGGGGTCAATTGATCTCTTCGAAGAAGAGAGGCCGAAAGTTGAGGGGGTCAACTCCAAGACGACGGCGGCCAAGTCGCGGAAACGGAAGTTGTTCGACGAGGATGAGCGGATGCTGACTTCGGTCAAAAAGGCCAAGTCGGCGCCATCGGATGCCGCGCAGACCACCGCGCCCCCAACTGCGGCCTCGAACGAACAGATGGCCCGGTTTTATTTGGCCACGCTTGGCCTGCGCCTGAACAGCGACGGCAGCACCTCCCCTATAAAGCCGAAAAAGAAGAAGGCGGAAAAGAAGGTCGGGAAAGCAGAAAAGAAATCGTGACTTGTCGGGGTGTTTGCTGACGTCACGTTTTGATGACATGCGAACAGTGGCTGAACATCTGGGCGGTCATGCTCGGGTGGCGCTCCAGAGCGGAATGATGGCGCATTGCTTTCATGAGCCGTCAAACAGAAGTCAAAAAGTAATTTTGAAAGATTTTATCAAAGACGATTAAATGCGAGAAGCTTCCTCGGCGCCTTGTTCATTCGAAAAAACGAGCGCTGAGGTTCTCTGAAAAGCTCTCCATTCACTGCCTTGCAACGAGATAAGGCCTTTTGTTTGTCCTCCCGCGGCACCGGGACGCATTTAAGGCTTCTTTCTGATGCGTTGCGTGTAGAAATTCGCGACGATCTGAGCGATAAACTCTGAAAGGCGCAAAACGCGCGGTTTCGCGTGTCAGTTTGAAAAAGATTTGCTGGTGTTATTGCAACGTCACAATAACCTAATCGCATCACCGCATAGAATGCTGGCAAAGCGTCAGTTTTTTCACGACTGGCCCCGGTGTTCTGCAGTAGTTCCGTTTTTTGTCTGAGCGCGAACCGTCGCAGGAAACTTTGTAACGCACAATTTTTCAAACCTCACTTCGGTTAAAACTACGACCCGCGCCTCGATGCGATCGATCATTCGACTGTGACGTGGGCGAAGTTGGCCGCCGATCGCTCGTCTTGTCCGAAGAATATCACATTTCTGAATCTACAAGTATCCCGCCGACACCTCAACGCCCTTGTCGGAATCAGTGGGAGAAACGCACCACGACCCCCCTTTGTAAGAGAAACACACCCCGGCGATCTTTTACGAGCTCATTCTCCGGTCGGACATTGCAGTGATTGGGACGATTGCTCGCCCTTCAGTTGTTGACAGAGGTGGCGGCAAACCACGCACCGAGGTATTGTTTCTTCTCGACATCTATCCGGATGCTGACAAGTCAGTTCGTGATTGGTCAGTGTCGAAAACGAGCGATCCGTCGCACCATCCGTTCGTCCAACGTCGCGATCGCTCAGGAAGAGTCGTCTGCGAATTCCCGTGTTCGATTTGCTTGTAGTTGACCGGCCAACTGACGCCTACTTCTGCGGTGCGTTTTTTTTCATGTGTTGAAATCATGCGATTGCATGGGCGTCCGAAGGCCCCCTCCCCGTGGATTTTGAAATTTTACATTTTCCCATCTAGTTTTTCGAAAACAAGACTGTTTTCTTAGTTTCGGAGTGGGTTAAATGAAATTTCGCCATTTTGGCCCCCCTGCCAAAGTATTTTCGACTACCCCTGGAAAATCTACTATTGGCCCTTCCCTGGAAACAATCCTTTCGACGCCCATGTGCCTATTTAGCCGGTTTGTTTAAGGCCAGGAGTGTGGAAGGCAGCACTCGTGTTTGCGACTTACATGTTTTCCGCCTTGGTGTGGCGCCTGCTTCCAGTCGTCTGTCTAATGGCGGCAATACAGTTGCTGTCAATTAGGATTTCTAGGTGAAAAATACAGATCATTCTATCTCTATCGTATTCTCTCAAACCCACCTGCAGATCAAACTCGGTTCATGTTACCTGCTGAAATGCAAGCGTCTGAACAGCACGAGCGCGCTTTGATGCAAATATCTAATCACAAGCTTCAGTGGAAAGCAGAATGCTTTATACCTGCTGGCAATCCTTATCCTGGCCGGAAAGCTCCGAGTGTCTTCAAGAGCGCATGGTTTCAATTCTCGTCATGCATGCTGCCTTTGTCCGTGAACTCTCCGCACCCCTACAGCACGTGTTTGATTGGTTGATCAGCTCACTGTCCTCCAATCATGACTTTTCAAGCCGGCGTGTTGCAACTAAACAGCAGATGGCGCTCTCTTCGCACGTCGAACAAAACCCAATCGTATCTTGTGCTGCTTCGTGTTTGTTGCTGCTTTTTTAAACAACATTTCTCGTCTTTTCAATTAGCGACATGCTGCACGCGCGCGAGGCCGAAAGTGCTGTTTGTTTCTCGACGTTCGCCGCTGCACAATGACGCGCGTGCGCAACTTCCTGTAGCGTTTCTTTGTATTTCTGGCGCATTTGAACTAAAAGAGTGGAAGAGGTGCTACGTCTGTGGCGACGATTCCCGGTCTGGGAAACATTTGTGGCGAACTGGTCGGGAACTTCTTTGGATGCGGGGGTTGGTAACCGATGCAGTCTGGTGGTGAAGATTATAACATGGACGTCGGAAGGGGGGCTGCCGCCCTGGATTTTGAAAATTTTAGCACATGAAGGTTTCGTTTTCGTAGTTTCGAGTGGGAAAAAATAAATTTCACCACATTTGGCCCCACTCTAGAAAATTCCCCTCGTGTCCCCCCCCCTGGAAAAATTCCTTTGACGCCCACGAGTACGAACAATACTATTAGTTCCTGCATGTGGCTCTCGTGTTCGTACGAGGTGCATTCGATCAACCAATCTGCGCTCACGAAATAACACTGCGGGAAGCCGCTGCACGTTGGAATGGGTTTCGTCGCTCCCAGCGTTCAATCACCGACCTTCGGTGATTTAATGCTCGTAGCGCTTCCGGCAAAACTAATAGCGTTTTTCTGTGTGGTGAGGACCCGTTGGGGTGTTTGCCAAAGGCCGTCTTGGGTTTATGCTGCGTCGGTAATAATTGGACCAGCAACAAAGGCCGGGATAAAAACGCTGCGAGGGTTTTATCACTTTTAATGAAGGTTGAGGGTGTTGGGGAGCTCAGCGACAGAAACAGCTGCAATACATTGAGAGCCATTGTGCAAAACTTGTGAAGTTGTTTCGAAATTAAAGTCGCGTGAAAGTTGTTGACGGGCGGAGTAAAATATCAAAAACCACCAGGTCGTTTGTAACGGAGCGCATGGCAGGTTTGGGGGCTGACCAAAGTAGCCTATATAAGTTTTGACAGACGATTAGATTTGCGGCACATGGAGGAAAAACAATAACATCAAAGAGGAGAAATTAATTACATGCTGATGAGAATACACAGTAATGACTTACGGTGTAGCAAATTGATGTGTTCCAACAAATTTCGATCTCAAAGGGTTGGCCGAAGATCGTATGGGTCAACTGCGCAGCCCACTCTGTCACAACTCAGTTTGAAGACATTTCACATGTAATAAAAAAAGTGACAAAATGCATCGAATCGACGTCATATAAAATAAGTTGACAATGTGCTGGAGGAGGTGAGTTGTTGGAGAGTTAAAGGATAGAAGGGCACTGAAAACAATAGTGCATAAAATGGCATGTATCTGAAACAAGAATCCACACGAATATTGTCAAGAGTGTCCGTTCAAAACAGACCACATTCATAGGAAACCCGTTATGAACGTTGTCTGATTTGAAAGGGAAAGATTGGAACAGTGGTGTAAAGCATGCCTGTGTACAAGGGGATGGGGTGAGCACAGAACTGTCGCCAGAAAGTTTTCAATAGGGGGTAGGGTTGCCAGATGTCCGGTATTTTACTGCTAAATTAGCAAAGGCCGGTAAAAGACCGGTATTTTGAAAATCATTGACTGAAGTCGGTATTTTGAAAATAAACAATTTGCCGTAACTTCAAAAAGAACTAACGCCGAATTTCTCAAATTATAATGACTCTAGTAATGAATCTTGTCAGGACAGTTCCTTCAGCGCATAGGCGTAGCCAGGGGAGGGGGGCAAAAGGGGCCATGCCCCCCCAAATTTTTAGAAAATATAGTCATTTTGTGCTGTGGTTTGAGAGGCTCCTCATACTACATAAGAAAATAACTTTTGAAATAATATATAAGGCTTTGCTCAAGTCAAGGAACAGAGTAGGGGAAGGTGGGGCACAGTAGGACTAGGGGCACAGTCGTCTTTTTTGATTTATTCAAAAAGTTGAAAACGTTGAACTTTAAAGTTTCCATGGTGATT
>JGI24158J21664_10002341_pt1 | contig 22841 bp, 12 predicted proteins | sample Ectturendosymbi3_FD_21664 | JGI IMG/M metagenome (IMG submission 21664)
TCAGGCTATAGAAACAACCATCTTCGGTTAATCCGGATCTTCGCCTAAACCGGATAAAATCGCCGGTCAAATCGAATCCGGATTAACCGAGGTTTACTTTATATATTTCATTTGATTCGAATGACTCAGATTTCTATTCGGCGGTGAGCGCCTGCTAAAAAATTTTAAGCTTTGCAATTACCATTGGGCAGCGTTTTACGCTACACAAGCCATGCGTTTTAATCTTTTGAAATGACTGAACAGTGCTTAAAGACTGCACCTGAAGTAAAATTAGTTATTATGAAGAAACATGTGCCACAAAAATCATAAACGAAACTTCATACAGTGATGTTTACTTCCGAGAATGCTTCATGTTGTGCACAGTATCGTTTGTACACTGATTGAACATCGTAAAACACGTAATTGAAAATTCTGAGTGAGCTCAGGAAGTGGTAGCTAGGCATAGAATTAAGTACATAACAAAACTCCTTTCTTCAATCCACTGATCTCAGGGTTGAATTGTGCGCTGCCTTGCCAACAACAGCGAAAAGCGGCGTGTTTGGACTTTGCAAAGCAACGCACCAGCGCACTGATGCTGGGGATCCCTTCCCTGCCCGCGGACAGAATTTGTAAGGCCTCTCAGTACAGATTATAGAGGGCAATTTGAACAGAACAAGCGTAACATCTGTTAATNACAATGTATCATATTAACGGCGTTAGACTACACTATAGAGGGCTTCAGCAAAGGTAGGTTTCCTAAAAATTCTTCATTTTATTGGAAGCGGCTCGTGAGTCGTCACGTTTTCGTAAAATGGCCCGTAGGTCCAAAGCGGCTGGAACGCGCTGACAACTTCTGCTTGCTTCTTCATTAACGACGAGCATATGCGGCTATGAAACACAAAGGCAAGTGTGTCGAGAGTTCCACGTTAACTGGGAAGGAAGCTTTCTTCATCGTTTTGTTGGCAACATCCGACGCGACGCAAAACAGAAAAAAATTTCTTTCAGTAAGTCGGCTTTACTTGGAAAAAGGTTAGAGTTCAATCATTCCAACAAAACCTAGTCCATAGGCAGTGCCCTCAAATTCCGTTTTATCGTATTTGTTGAACTCAAATTCCGTTGTTCCCAGAAGAAATTTATTGTATTTGTTAAACGTGCAAAAAACAAAAATCTTTCCCCTCTAAAATGCATTTCGATCCCCCAAACTTTGAAACCTGGGCCTGACTATGTTCGAAAAGCGCGAGCATTGGTGAAGCAACAAACGCTTGTTTTTCTTATGTTTTTTTTCGAACGCGTGAACAGTGAAGGAAACAAAAGCAACGCCGACACAGTGAGGCACCTCGTGGGGAATCTTTCTGTGGCGGGAAAAACAAAGCAAGCGACGGCAGTGCAGACGACTTATTGCGTCATCACAGAACAAAGAAAGGCCATAACAAAACGAAACACTGAAAGGAAAGTTGCCGCGGACCAGTGACGCTTGAAACAGGGGCGCGAATAAGTTACATAGAAACAGTGGGTAACACTTGCAAAGGAACCTCGCTTGGCAAAAAAACTGCAGGTCATCATGGTAGCAGAAGACTGAAAGTAATCGTCGCAGTTGGAAAAGTTGGCAATAAGCAACGTCACCACCTCCAGTTTTATGCAGAAGACGAAGAATTATTGACAGGGCAAAAACAGTGGGAAACTTTCTTCGAGCACACAGTGTATATTTCTGCTTTGCTGTGGTCCTGGTTACTAGTTTAAATTTCTGCATAGACGCAAGGGCAGCAGCAGATTTGAGCTTACACCTGTTCAAGTCGCAATGCAGCTTGTTCAGGAATAAAGACGCAATTAAACTCAGTACGAAACTGCTCGGCGTGAAAGTAAAATTAGTTGACGCGCATGCGCAGCACAAACGGTTGCATTTGGAAAATAAACAGCACCGACAGAAAAAAATCTCAGAATCACCTTCAGCCGTAGCCTGTCCAGCAAAGAAAATACATAGAAACTAAGACCCAGGTAAAAAAGCGTGACTTTGCACGGTAAATATCATCCTTTCGTTACATAAACGCGTCGCTTCTGCCGCGGCCACGGCCACGGCCAAAAGTATTCGTTTTCAGGTTTTGCAGGCTCATGCCGTAGCGCCACCCGCGGCCACGACCGAGACCGAACGCTCTCATCTTCAGGCTCTGGACGCTCGACTCGTCGCTGTTCTCGCTTGGAGTGTCGGGGTTGGCGTCTGCGAAGGAAACAGATGCGGGTGTCGTTTCTGGTCAGCGGCGGGACGAGTACACGAATTCAAAACTTGCGCGACGCAAACAGAACACAGCGGTGCGACGTGAACCCCCCTCCGTGGAATGACTACGAAAAAACGTTTTTTTGTTCTTTTCTGAGCACATGGCAGCTGGCTGGTTGGGTGCTAGCGTAGATTTTTGTTTAAATGGGAGAATTCAAGAAGATTTTGTGAAAAATTTGCTGCGAAATCGAAAATTAGGTCTTTCTTTTCAGAGGGAGGTTGACCTGATCGCGCCTAACTGTGGTGACGTCAGCACAGCTCTGAACGGACGTCACTGTAAGTTTTTCAATCGGTGACGTGCACGCGCAAAGATTACAAAATCTGTCGAACGATACTCGGTGAAAACAGGTACAGTTATGACTGTGTCAACTGTGATGGAGTCATTCACAACCAGTGCGAAGGTTCGACGTATGCCTGCAACAGTTCACGCACAAGTTGAAACGAAGCAGAATCAGAAGAGACCGTAGGCTTCGATTTCCGTTGCGCGTGAAGTTTCTTTTTACCGCACGACAACACAGCAACTGAGGATCTTAAAACCAGCAAACAAAATTTGCTCGTTTCCTGAACTAATCCATGGATAAAGGGAAAGAAAAACCGAAACGTTACAGGACGCATCGCATACTTTGTTTCTACCAAAAATAATAACATATCGCAAGCTTGTTCCGGCGAGGAACGAAAATAACACTGCCAGCTATTGTCTTTGAAATCTGCAGCAGTGACAAATTTTTGACAATCAATTGACCTGAAATGGACTCTGCTTCCATATTCTTTGGCAGCGTATTCCGGCCGTCCCCGCTTGCATTATCAGCTCCCACTTCATCTCCACAATCTGCAAAACAGGGGAGAAGAGGTAAAAGATAAAAAATTGACTCTAGTCCAGGGTTTTTCAAGGCGTTTTAGGGACCCCATTCAAGTCCCTAGAATCAGAGAAAAATATTATCGGGTCCCTAGAGTCAGAGAAAATCGGGTCCCTAGAGTCAGAGAAAATCGGGTCCCTAGAATCAGAGAAATCGGCTCCCTACAGATCCATACCGGGTACCTAACATTTTCCTCAAAAAAAAACCTGCTCTAGTCGAGCATTCTCTGTGAATGGGCAAGATTGCGGTGTAGCAACTGACTCATTCCTACAACTGAAAAACCAGTTTGTTGAAGTAGACAGAAAAACCATTGAAGGCGATTCAAACGCGTGGTCGTTTGTAGGCACGGTAATGGATCCGCGACTACAGACCCCACGCAATGGCTGTCGACTTTCTTTCGCACGGACGCAAGGAACTTTTGAAAGGAAGCACCCAAATTTTTCTCATACGTTTGTGCTGCCGTGCGCACAAACTGGACAGTTTTGATCATTTTCACGCAGCAACCCGCTGTTAAAGCGTGACCCGGTGAAAAATCATTTGAATATGAACTTGAAGCCAACAGTCAACTGTCTGTAAGCCACGCTATTAATCTGCGGAGCCTTCGTTGCTGACACCCGAAAAGCACTGACTTTTGTTGCACGATAGCAGTGCATGAGAAAGCCGAGCCCTTTAACGTAATCCCATGTTCTGCCGGGCGGATTAAAGTGCAATCCAACCTCAGAAACTTTTAAAACCAGTCAAGCAACGCGAACAAACCCCTCCCCGCCCCTTGCAGTCGACAGCAATCCGGTAGAAGGCTTCGTGCAGCACGACGCCGCGAGGCCGACACGTACCTGTGCTGGTGGATGTAGCGTCGGACAGTTTGACACTGCGCTGAAAGCTGGCAGCCAAGACCACGCCCTGCTTCTGCGAAAAAGCACGAGGGTAAAACAACTGAAGGCGAACCGCGTTGTCAGTTCAGATGATGTCATACTTACTGCCGCGAAGGATGGCTGCGTGAGAGGTCGACGAACTGTACGTTGCGCTGAAACGGAGATTATCAAGTCAACCGAAGATCGCATGAACAGGTCAGGTGCAGCAAATATTCAATTCAAAGCGTTAGCGGGCACAACCCTAGGTGCGTAACCTATCGATGCCACGCATTACTTTGACATTTCTGTAACAATAACGATTTTACATCAGCACAAAACAGGAATCCTTATGATTTACCGCATCAGAGTATGAATACAATGAAGGATCATCAACGGTTCGTTCGGTTATAGACTTCATCATTTGCGGCAAAATTCAAACCTATGTTCAATACAAGTTGGCATCAAAACAACACCTTGCATAAAGAAACCTTTTGATATCTGAGCAGCATCTGGATTAATTGCTTCAGTATTCGCATTTGGTGCTTAACACACACAACCGGGCGGAAAAAATATAAGTAATATTGGATGAATCGTTTCTCGTGCGTTGCGCGCAGTTTTGTCGGGAAACGATGAATAAAGCCAAAATCGCCAAATCTATCCTGGTCATCATGACAACCAAAGAAAACCTGCTTATTACCGGCGTCGTATGCACTGCAAATATGAAATGGCTCTAGTAACTCAACGAAAAGCTTCGATTATTATGTAGCATGGACGCTCACCGACAGTCGCCCAATCCAATAAGTTCATTTGATAATGCTACTGTTGAGGTCACTGGCCCAACTGAGTATTTCCGAAGGCTAAAAAGCAAAATGCTTTTTTCTGTTTTTACATCTAGTGACGCGACTGCATAGGAACGGGATTTTGTAGCACTTGCGACGCAGTGGAAGCAAACTCACTCACCCGGAACCGGATCTCCCACAGAAACTGTCGATTCGGTCTCAGTTGCCGTGTCTGACGCCTCCACTGTCGAATCGTCATCATCGCTGTCTTCAACCAGTTCGTCTTCTCTGGGGTGAGGAGCCTTCGTAACGGAAGTAAACAATGGACGAGCGCGAACAGATGCAACAATCTATCTCTATCTTGTTTACATTTAAATCCTAACGCCTTCTGTGGTGCAGCTGCTTTGTTACTCTTCACTTTTGTGAAGCTGATCAGTTTCAGTCAGCGACGAATTTTGAATTTTTTATTCACATAAACAAAGAAGCGCCGGAATCTCGCTCTGCTGGCGAAAGAGCACAATAGCTATTGCATACATTTGTCACGTAACAATGTTAGGTCGCAGGCAAAGTTTTCCTCAAAGCGATTCGCATTATACGTTACCTGTATAAAGCAGACAAGTCTGAGAGGCAAGTCCAATGCAAACAAGTCTGAGAGGCAACAAACTGACAGCGGTTTGTTCTACTCACAAGCTCGAAGCGACATCTGTAGCGAATGTCTCTGGATGTGTACGTCTGGTTGTTCTGGGTGGCCATGGCAGGAGCACTCGCAGCGTTCAGTCGGAAACCGCTCTCTTTGGACAGAGGATTTACGCGCGGACCCATATGACGCCGCTGGAAAATAGACAAGCAGCTTCCTAGCTAGGTTTCGCTCAGACCTTTCTTCAGCAACTGTACACGCAAGAGCAAACCAGCACCCTGGGCTGGGAGTCGGAAGTTCCAACCTTCGGCTCCGGGCAATTTAAATTGTCCGACTCCAACTCCGACAGCAGCAAGTTCACCACCGCCCCCCGTTTCGTTCAGCGATTGCGTGACTCGGGCCACGTTTTGTAAAGATGCGATAACGATAACTCTATTGGAGGCAAATCCCTCGTTTGGCGAGTCGGATCCAGTCAATACTCTTTGGACTTGGGTGAATCATCTGAATTCTTCGAACCAGGAGGCTCGAAGGGGTGTTTTGAGCTGGGCACTACGCAATATGTTGCTGCTGTCTTAGCTACGCATGGTTGGCGTTTGTTCAGGCTGGCTTGGTTTGCTACTGTTCTTAATGACGAGATTGGAGTCTTGGAATAATCGTTGAACAAGTTGACTTTGGTTTTACTATATAAAAGTCTGTGAGGCATTGATTACAATTACTTGAAAAGTTGTATTATGTCGACACAAACGCTAGGAAGACACAGGATTTGCACATCTTGCTTGGTTTCAATGCTGTTGCGATCGTATTATCACTTGCGGGCTGAGCATTGTGACGTAGTAAAAGTGGGTTAGCAGTTGACAGTATGATAAAACTTTGATGAACATTCGTTATTTTCTTTTTTTATTTCCAAACGCTTGTTTTTGCTCCTTTTATATTCGTTTTCCGTATGCGATTGCTGTTGTTGTGTATAGTCATCACACCACGAGTAACCTGTCGGTACGTAGGGGAGCTTTCATGCCACATACTTCTTAATCTGTTCTGCCGGGCCTGACACCCAGAAAATGCTAACACAGATGTTAAAAATTATCATTTCATTTAAATTCTTTTCTTCTCAGCATTGTCCATACGCAAAAATGATAATGCAAAGTAATGGCGTAACTACGTATAATTTATTTCCACCACACTGAAATTAAGTCCATAAACTATCGCCTAGTACACATGACTGCAACTGACACCCAACAGAACGCTTTCGCTAAACAGTTGTTGAAAAAATTGGGTTGCATAGAAGCTTTGATAAAATTAGCAAACTCAGTGCATGGCCACACAGTTACTGTACATGCAGACCCCCAATGTAAGTGAAATAAACAGTTGCAAAATGCTGTCCAACATAACTATACAACTACCAAAGTGTCGCTCCATGTACTTTGAGTACTAAAAATGATGCCCAGCATAGTATCCTAATCGAAAACGGTGCCACATGCAGTTTTCGGATATGGAAATAGCGCCCAATGTAGTTTCAAATCACAAAGGAACCCGCGACCTTTGATCACATCACTTGACCTATCCATTTTGTCAACCCCGACGCTTTTACCACCAGGAACGTTGCACCCACTCCCACACCATAATTGGCGAGGAGTAATTGCCGATGAACACTGTTTGAAACAATTTATTCGAGGTCTCGATTTTGGGGTCGTTGAGCGCAAGTTTAAGAAATTTAAGTTTGCATGCAACTGATGCCGGAAGCAGACAAAGGACGGCAGGCAAGTCGAAAAGGAAACAGAAAAAATGTAAACAAATGTAAAATGTATACGCACCGGCCTCTCGTCGATGACCAGCGACTCGGGCGGAGTGACAACGTAGGTGGGTGGCCGCCGTACGGGAAGATGTTTATCCGTGATATCCACTCGATAGATCTTGCATAAGGCGTCACTCATCCAGTAGCTGCGGATAAAAAAGCAATGGTTATGCAAAAAAAATCCTGAAAAATCAAAAGCCCAAATCAACCAAGAAAACCAAAAAGTTGATATGAGTCATTGGGAATGGGAGGTTTTTGCGGTAATCGAAAACCCGCCAGGACATGGTCGTTACGCACTCCCACACATTAATCTTACCGAACAATCGCAAATCAAACCAAGTTGCCACGTGCGATACATTCAACAACGATCAAAACAATTTTTTTCCGCGGCCCATTTCATTTTGTAAAATTTACGAGTTAGCTTGACAACATCTGTGGAAACAAGCATGAGTTTGTGCGGGTCATTATTTTTAGCGAAGAGATATGCCTTAAAAAAGTACCACTTTTTTGCAAATTATAATAAAAGTTTTCGTTGGTAGTTTTGTTACCTTTATATAGGAGATCTAGATTGAGTTCCACCGTTCTCAGTGGGAAATTCGAGATTTATTGACGCAAAACCCAAAAAACACTTGATCACGTTCAAGGTATGATATTGTTAAATCAGGTCGAATTGCAACGCAGTCATCAACTGTGCACAGGAAGCTTGAACGCGTTTTGATACGCTAGCCCTATAAAGCGCATAGCGGCCACTTTTTTGACCAAACTTTGTAATTCCATAACTCGCCAGTAGCTAGAGCTAGAGAGGTATTCAAACCATCTGCGGATTCGGCAAGACATCCAATTTCGGTTGAAAAAAAAATTCAGTTTTGGGTTTGGGGTTCTCTTGGGGGGCATCAAAAGTGGGGTGTTTTTGGCCTTCTTTACCCGGCCTTAGACGCCAATCCAATGAGCTAATTTTTTCGCTCAAGCTTTTTTGGAAACTAGACTATCATCCGAGTCTTTAGAGGCCTTGATTAGCTTTCTAGCATATTTGGAACCAAAATATGGATCAAAAAACAAAAATAAAATTGCTAAAGTAAGGAGAAAAGCACCCCGAGCCAGAGATGGCTATAACTCGCTGTCAGAATGAGCTACAGAGCTGTTCAAACCCTCTACAGACTCGTGAAGACTTGTAGTTTAGACTGAAAAAAATTTTTTAGCTTGAGATCTCCGGTTTTTTGTTGATGTTTACATAATGAGAGGATGTTCATGCATATTTTTTTACATTTGGATGATGACGTCATCCCCTGGGAGTTGAACAATCCATCCTATTTTGTGGTTCAAAGTTTTTTGGATTCTAGGCTACAATAAGAGTCTTTAGAGGGTTTGATGGACTTTACAGCTTTCTGGTTCAAAAGTTACGGAAAATAAGCAGAAACTAATTAGGGAAATCCCCCGAAATTACTCAGCTTATTCCTAATGATTTGGGGTTTTCTGGCCCTAGCTTGGGCATCAGAAACGCCAGGAAGTCGATCTAGGGCTCCAAAGCTTCATATTCCAGTCTACAATGCAACCAAACTTTGAGTCACTATTTTGGCTCATTATCCGGGTAGTGACGTCATAAAAGAAAAACCAAAAAAAGCAAAACCTACCCATTTTCTGACGACACCCACCNAAAACCTCAAACCCAAATCTCAAAATGTTTTNTATTGCAGTGCAAACTAAAAAACTTCACGAGTCTTTCAAGGGTTCGAATAGCTCTCTAGCATGTTCTCGCGGTGAGTTATCGCTAGCCGCACCAGCCGCCAGTGGGAGACTCATGCAGTTTTTGGATTTTTGTGCACAACGGGGTTTTTGGGCGATAACTTTGGTTCCAGACATGCTAGAAGGTCAATCAAAGGCTCTATCGACGCGGATGATCATCTAGTTTCCAAAAAAGCTTTGAGCTCATTGGACTGGCGTCCAGGGCCAGTCAAAGTTGGTCAAAATTTCAAAAACACCCCCACTTTTTGATGTCCCCCCAAGAGAACCCCTAACCTAAATAAAATAATTTTTTTTAATCGAAACTAGAAGGCTTGCCGAATCCTTAGAGGATTTGAACAGCTCTCTAACTGAATTGGCTGGCGAGTTTGGCGTTGCAAACTTGGGTAAAAATGTTCTAACGGTGGTCGGGAGAGGGCTAGGCCAGGTATGTCCAACCTAAATTGCTTACGGAGCCAATATTGATCTCACCATCTTACTCAGGGCTGCACATTGAATGACTTAATTTGATCTTAGCGAACTAAATTTAGTTTAAACTGATGCACTGCAAGCGTTCGAATCATAACTGCAATGGTAACGGACGTGATAAAGTGGTACCGAGGACAACCTGCATCAAAAATGTCAAATTAAAGATTATCAAAATAAGGACAGATTTTGAATACGGAGGATACTTTTACATTGAAAACCTTAACTGGGCCACACAAAACCTTCGACTGGACTGTGGGTGGACATAGCTGCGCTAGGTCAAAGGCAGGGTTGCGGAGTCGTAGGTAAAATGTCCGACTCCAACGTGAATGAAGGTTGGCTGTCAACAATGGCAAAGAAACCAGCTAAAAGTATTTTAGATATTATTGTTGCTAAATACATGAATTAAGGCTTGTTCGCTTGGGCATGCGTGCTCTCTCGCGGTTATCCATCATCACTCCGTCTGTGTAATGTCGATTGAGCAATGACGTGTAAAGCGGTTATGATTACGAGTAACTGTGTAAGCAATAAGCAACGCGCGCTGTTGCTTAAGAGAAAGCGTTCTTCCTATGATGCTGGGTTCTTCAAGCTGAACCTAACTGATTTTGTAGGAACTAGCAATCAATGGAAATCGTGTTGCACAGCAATAATTCTCTATTTCAGAGAATTTCAGAGGAAATTGTACTATTTCAACAGGCAAAATCAATTTTAANGCCCCCTACGGTCCGTTGCAAGCNATACAGCACCCATAAACAGGTATACGCACATGCACAACGGCTTGGTCTGCATTGCAAGGNCTGCACAACGCGGCAAGCACAAATCGCACACTCACACTGCCTCGCTTTCAATTATAATTCACTACACAAGGCGAAACGCACATACAGGGGACGAGACTTTCAAAAAAGGTGTTGTCGTTGACAGTTTAGGCTTAAAATACAAACACATTTTCAAAAACGGCCAACAGAAAAAATTTTCGACCAAACGACTTTCAAAAAACGGCCAACCAAATTGAAATACGGCCGAATTTCTTAAATTTGGCCGCAAAATGGTCAATCTGGCAACCCTGGAGCTGGAGCTTACGTTTGTCAAAATGTTTCGGGCTTGCATACAAAACTTTTTTATAACATTCAGAGTAACAATGTTTTTCTTTTGTGACACACATTTGTTGTGCTCGCCGCGGTGACTTCTGTGACTGAAGTGATTTTCTTCAGCTAATTCTGTTTGCAAACACAGCTGCGTTCCAGCGTTCGCTGTCGGATTAGTCTCACACTCTTTTTAAGAAGGCGACGAACGTGAGGAAATTAGCACGCGATGGCGTTGCTTCGAAAAGATCAATCACTTACGCGATTCCTGGCTCGTTTAATAAACGATGGCCTAGAAACCGGCTTTTCATGCCCATAGCACTATCCTAGATAGTTTCTTTTATGCCTTAAAGTGCCACCGTGGATAGTTTCGTGGCAGTTTCTTTTTTTGAGAAACGTTACATTCCGCAGTTTTATCGTTGACTAACAAGCTAAGTTTGTGCTTGTTTAAGCAAATGTTTTGGTTGCAATTTTGGGTATGATAAAGCCGTGCACCTTCAGCTGTATCCGTACACTACATTTTTTGTTGCCCCGCAGTTGCGCATATCTTGACTCACTCGGTAAATTTGGTTTCAAAAATAAATGTCGGGTTCGGGCTTCAACATGAGGCCCGTTTAATAACTCTGGTGTGCTGCAACCTGCACAGCTTGTAAAACTTAATCAGAGATGGAGCTCATTTCGATCACGTTTGAACAGTTTTGACCGCAGGTACTATCTTAATTGAGTTGCTTCTGATAATGGCAAGCAAACAGCTAAAATTATGCCTATTTAAAGTAAATTGTTATGTTGCCAGCACATTGCAAATACTGTACATCACCATACCTTGATACAAAACTTTGACCTGCAAAGCCATGCAGCTGTGGCCCTCCACTCGAAACGGTTGAACACACCTGTTCTAGTTCAAAACGCAATTTATAAGCACACCAACAGAACCTACCAGCATTTCTTGACCACCAGCAACGCACAGTAGATGCACTCGATTTCATCGTGATAATGGCACCTGTAGAAACAACGAACAGTCACCCGGTACTTACTCCTGAAGACGATGCAACAGGAACTGACGGAACGAAATCTGGTGTTCTGCCGGAACTACAGTGAATTCTGTTTTGAAACGACGACGTGAGCAACACGTCACAAGATGTGACGTAGGTCAGCACTAACGAAAATGTGACGAGCACGTGAGTAGGTGGCGGAGTTCAACAATAATTCAAGTCACAAGCAAAATGAGTAAAAACACTGATTCCAACATCATAGGCTTTTTCCGGCTGGCTCTAAACATTTTTGCAATTTCAAACACGCCAAGAGTTGAGTCGGCGCAGTTATCAGTGACGAACAACTGTGGGACTAAGCCGTTTGACACAAACAAGCAGAAACGCGGCATCGTATAGAATGGCGACTGACAACAAGCGCATCGTCAAAAGATCCGGATTTAACGTGAAAAACGACTCGATCCTTACTTCGTGTTCATTTCGTAGTCGTACATGGAGCTGGAGCAGCCAGCCTCGATGATGAAAAGTGACGGTCGCTCGATGCCAGCGTGGTAGAAGAGTTCTGCTGCGACGTCTTCCAGTTCGTACACTTCGTGCAACTGGTTGGCAATACCTGCCAGGATTTGGAATCCGTTTCAGCGGCGCGCACGAGAGGCTTGGAGGCATTCGACGCAAAGCAGCAAGAACGAAAAACCGCATAAATATATTTTACGCACCAAACAGTTGCTGACGCTGTTATTTTGGGGACCAAGTTTTTTGAGCCCAGGTCTAACAGGGAAATTCACGAAGCCATGACTGAGACGAGAAGCAAGATTGCCTTGGCCAAAAATTTCGAGAAAAATTTTCAGGATGTAGCGCAGAGGGTAAAATAATTCTTATGATAACCGAAAGAAATTTTGCCAAATTGTAGGTTTCAGAAGTCACACGATAATGAGAAAATAAGCAAGTCGTTTAGGGGTGTGTGTGAAAACTTCAAGAAAATGAAAAAAGTTTACAGACAGTCGACAGAACCTCCGATGCTGAGACGGCAAGAATGCGGAAATCTTTAAAGTCAAGATCAATGCCACAGGCAAGTGTGAATCGCAAGTATTGAAAGCAACTACAAAGTAAGCCGATTTCAAGAACTCGAACACTGCTTGCTAGGTCAAGATGGGGATGCATAAACACTGTATTTCAAGATCACTCACCAGCCATCGAAGACATCCATTGAAGACTAAATTCAGTCTTGCGCAATTCCGACATCTAAAAAAATCCAGTTACCTGATCTTAGTTTGACAAACTTCGAGTAACACATAAACGAGGCAGCGCGTAGCATGCGAATTTCCTCATGCATTATTTTCCCAAATTTCAAGCACCAACCCGGGTGTACAGCGGCGGAAAAGACGCAGAACGCCTGTCCGGCTTGATAAACTGCAGCAGATCTCTCCAGAGTCGGTCGTACTGATTGGACGCGTATTCAAAACCTTTCTCCGGTATTTGATGAGTTTTCTCACGAAAAATTTTCACTTCAGCACCGAGGCCGAGCTTGACCGGACCTGCGAGTATTCGAGTGTCGCTGTGTATTCGAGTGCAGAGACGGAAGGTCAAAACAGAAAATGCTCGTGAGCCCAGCGGGTTACGGAAGTGGATTAAATCGTTTGTCACAACAAAAATGTATTAAATCAACGCGACCCTACACAATGCACACAGGTATTATATCCAGATATGGGGCAATTACATCACAAATGCATGCTCGCCACATGCTCGATTACGACTACAAACAAACAAAATAACAATGTAATCGATTACGATTACATTGAAAGTAATCACGATTACAATCGCGATCAGATTTGTCTTGAAACATTTTGAGAAAGAAAAGAAAACTCATTTGCATGGTGTCACTTTCAGACAACACGCGATATGAATGAATGCAATAAACGAAATTACCAATCTATAAGGATGAAGCACCGGAAAAAGAGAAATAACATTACTTATTGACTGTTGTGCAGACAACAAACCAGTTGCGTAACTAGAAGTTTGAGCCAAGGGGAAAACGTGTGCTGAAAGAAGCTCACTGGCCACTTTGGAGGGGGGGCACTAGGCAACACACAAAAAAGAACTTGAGAAGTGATGGTGAATCCGGATGTAGATGCCTATACTAAAACCCTAAATCAAAGGAAAACACTCCGCGGAGTATTGCTCACTTTAAATCAGCTTAATGTGGTCTTGAACTTGGAATTAGCTCCCAAGAAGCTTTTTCTATGTCCGATGCTGTCACTAAAGTAACTGAGGTAATTTTGTAGTAGTGTTCTCCATCTTTGACCTGTCGACTCAGAAGAATATCAAGCCTTTGAAACCCGAAATTCACAAAGAAAACAAGTTCCTATGTTTTTCTTGTCTCCCATAAATTTACTTTTGCACACAAAATGTATTTTTCCCAACATAATGTTTTTGCCCAAAACCGAACACTTGTCTTCAAAAGTTGAAACGTTATTTCCAAAATTTGCGTTTTTTAATGACACTTGGCCAACACTTTTTGTTTTCATTGCGTCGTTGCCATGTGTACCTGATAGTTAGCATAGTTTGGTCAGCTTGAGCTTACTTTAACATATTTTGAACCGATTTGAACTTTTGCAAATGCATTTGGAACGTCATTAATTTTTACATATCAGAGGACGATGTAGTGGTTTTAACTTTCTTCAAACAAATTGGTCGCTTGTTAATGAAGTTCGAAAGCGTTTGCGCATGCTTGTGCTATGACCACAAGCTTGAACTTCTTCATGTTATGGGGTTATTTTTGCTAAGGTCTTTGAAATGGGTGCCGTTGCCAATGACCAGTGCGCATCTCTGAAACTGGCAGAAATACACCAGAAAGCGACAACTTACCGAAAACAAAAATACTAAAATTGACATATAAGCTATATAGGGGCCCGGTTTTTACATTTAGCTTGCCAGGGAGGAGAAATTTGCCCCACGCCCCCCTGTCAGTTAAGACACTGCAACAAACATTTTGAAATTTTTTAAACAAAAGTAAAAATTTTTTAAAATGTTTGTTACAGTTGACAAACATCAACACTTCAAATCTTTTATCAGTCAAACGACATTTATCAGGCTTGAACTTTCGTCCAGCAACGATGAAAAGCCGTGTGGTGGTAATTTCAAAATTGCTAACTATTTTTTCAAACTGCGCGTTACGATGTTTTCAGCTGCATGATGGCTTTGGACGATGGATCGTCTGCAGCAAGCGCAGCATGGCATTGTGTAACTTTTCATTTGAAATGAACAGTGATGCTAATATTGGTGCGCATCGTGTCTACTGGACAAAAAGTCAACGGTTGACACAAACTAACTGGATTCGTTGAGTTTTTTTGTTTTTTTTACCAGTAGGATATCCGTGGGTGACCTCTGTTGACATGCTAGTTATTATCATCGTTGTGGAAAGGTAATTTTGACTTGAGTTAAATTACCTTATTCCATTGCAAAAAATTTAATTTATTCAAATTAATGTACTAATTATATACGCAGCCTACTTCAGCACTTACATTCACAGATTCACTCTGAATATATACAGTACAAGCAAAACCAACGCTTATCCTCGTAATGTACCGTTATATCCTCTGTTTCCCGTTTTTAAGTAAAGCTCTTATTTTTGCCGTTACGTCTCACAAGACTCACTACGTTACTTCTGGCGGCTAACAAGAAGGCTAGCTGGAAAAAAGCGAGAATTCTTTACAAACGATGTGCTTTCCGCTGGACTATCTGGGTTTAACGCACACAGACGAGCTAATGGCCTCCCCTCAAACCTAACCATAACAAACGAAAATAAATTCGTTTGTCACAATAAAGGAGGAAACCCAGCCACCAAAACCGCTGTTCATTGGACAGTGATGCAGGGTGAAAATTTCCAAGCAATCGCGAAAGTAATCGTCGATTACGATTAAATTGACCATATAATCGATTACGATTACATGCCATTTTTAGTCGATTCAATTGATTACGATTACTCAAAAAACTAGTCGGTTACATGTAATCGATTACCCCAAAAAAAGGATTCACCTGCTGAATGGCTGACTGGAAAGATCAGCCATTAACAGAGCGAAATTTCAAATACGCCTTTCAAGTGGCCTGAAGGTATGGTGCAGCGAAAAAAAGCGACGAGAAGGGTGCTTTTTTGACTGTCGGTTGAAAAAAGAACTTTACAGTATTTCGATCATTTCGCACTGGTTCGGTCAAAAGTGATTGGCGCGTGAAACTGGCGCACCAGGACAAATCGCCTTGAATCTAACAGTGAGTGCATCTTGATATCAAGAAGCATATTTCCAACTTTGATAACACGCAGCCATGAAAAGACATGTAGCCTACTCGAACATCGAACAGCGCATTGACTTCGTGCCGTCGTCTTGGACGCACACGTGGCAGACTGGATAATACAGGAAACAGCAGTTGGGTTTAAATCAGTTAGAGCTATCAACCCAACTTTAACCACACTCAAATGATATAGTAATTGAGGCGTGGTGCATCAACAACTGACACAAGGGTATGGTGGGGGAGAGATCGCAAGGGTATGGTGGGGGAGAGATCACAAGGGTATGGTGGGGGAGAGATCTTTCACGTGCCATTAGTTTCAGCACCCCTGTGTTTTAGGTCGCACTCAGCAGAGCGGCTGAGGTCCACACCTCAGCATCGTCTGGATCCAATCTGGGTATGCAACTGATTTCTGGGGCTTTGCGGAAATGACACAGAAACAACAACAATCACCGTTGTTGATCAACCGTCTCTCGCAGCTAACGCTCAGAGAAAAGCTCAAAAATTCAGCAGGGTGAGCATGAAAGCAACTAGTTGACACCATGACAAAGAAGGCTGATTGTTACCGGGGTCAATGAACTTGTGCCATTCCCGAACGATTCCAAAGTTGAGGGTGTAATCGACGCAAGCCACTTCGCATGGCTGGTATCCTTCCTCATCGGGAAACTCAAACAAAGATTGAAACGAGATGATGTAGAAATGTTCGTCGCACACACCTGCATAAAATAATCAACCCGGCATTTTGCATCGGAAGGTGCTTTTGGTATTCTTCATGAACCGCCCAGTGTTGAGCGAATCGGGTTTTTGAGGTGTGATTGTACTTTGCGCCTGGACCAGTTACATTTTGCTCTTGAAGTGCAACATTCTGGAGTTTAACAATATAACAAAGATAATTTCGGGCGCTTTCTGATGTCTTAGCAAAGCTCAGGAAAACGGGCAGTCCAGTTGGTTCTTAGTAACATGTTTTAGAAAAACTCGATTTGCGTGGCATTTACGTACAAGCACCTAGCTGTAGCACCAGTACAGCAAAGAAAGAACTGTTTGAAAACGAACATCGGCCTAACGTAGAGAAAAGTTGTTAGCACAGGTCATGTTCTCCATAGTTGCATTTAAAAAAAAGCGTACCACTGCTGGATTGAAATAAATTCAGCGATAAACGCAGCTTCACATAGAGACAGATTTGCGGTGTCATTGTTTGCTGGTAATATTTTACGTTAACGCTTGTCATCTGTCATATGATACGCAATATGAACAAAACCAGGCTGACGCGCATATGCGGCTATCGCCCAACGTTCAAATCCTGCATGCTACCCACATCTCGCAAGAAAGTCAAGGATTGCATTTAATTCAAACAAGGGACACGTGCGCGTTCAACTATGATCATCATTCAGGGTGGTACTGATGAACTTCGGATTCAACTGCGAAAACGCAACCAGTTCCCATGACCTGAAATCACGTTCGCAGTGAAATCATGTCGTGCCCCACTACCTTAAAAATATATCCTTGAAGTTCAATACACCTGTACAAACCGGGGTTACAATTAGGAACGTGGCAACGTAGTCAACTAAATCTCATAATTTGGCTAAAACAAGTGCGCACTCCGGAAAATTTGCTTCCAACCTTACGCGAAACTCCGTCTGGTTACTGGCACGTCCGGTTGTAAAGTACACGCGCCTTCGCAACTTTTCACTCGCAACAACGAGAGAAACTTTTGGTCTTGGCTCACTTTTGCTGACATTCAACGTTTGACTGGGTTCTCGACGAATGCAACATCGTGATTTCGGTATTTCCGACAAACTGGACAGAACGAGTACACGCGCCAGCACATGCCTTTGCTCACCTGCGCCTGGAGGCCAAGTTGATCGGACCTTCTTCCTTATCTCTTTTCGTTTCTTCTCAAGAAGCTCATCCATGTTGACTCGACCCTGACAAAAAAATCTTATTGACATGCAAGGAACGTTGTCGATAAACATAAGCAAAATTTGAGCACTAATTTGCATGAATTCTGAGATTTCTTCCAATGCACATTTTTTATATGAGAAACTGTTTCACGTTTGCAATAACAAAATGCAAGTGTTTATAGGTTAGTACGCAGCATTTCACTGTTCACACTGCTTCCGCATTCCCAACTGCAACCCAGTGCTGGAATGGCCAAACGCAGCTGTAAGATAATCAAGTGGCCAAATACAGGGCTGCTGAATTATTCTAACATTTGCAGGTCTCGATAGACAGCAAAAGTGATACACAACTTACTGTTGTTTTGCAACTGTTTTTTAAAACTAATTTAAAAAAAAACAAAAAACAAACACTGTTAACTGCAATTACAGCCGCATTTAGTAACACAGTCTCTGTCTTCAGACGGCCACCCATTTGATTTTTGTGGTTTAATCTCATCACTTCCAGAACACACCTGTGCTATTGGCTGGGTAAAACAACCTTTTGCAAATCTTTACTACAAAGAGGTTAATGACTCATAAGTTTCTTTTTCAGGTACAGGACATATAAACCGTTGTACATACACTAGAGTTAGCAACATTAAAAACTGTGATTTATAATGAACTTTAAAAATTGTCAACATCTTCACTGAACTTCAAAATTGTCGACATCTTAACTGACTTCACTGTGTTGTCGGTCAGGTATAATCCTTGTAGGGCAAACCTACAGCTTGTAAACATACCTATACTATCAACAGGATGGAAAACAATTGTAGAAGGACAGTCTACGCTCTTAAAAAGTTTCTATCTCCTGACAAACACGATATAACATGGTTGAACAAAATTGCCAGAGAAGTCTTACAAGCATTTCAAAAATGATCAGTATTGGGAAAATATAACACATCCAGAGACAAACGCAACAGTGCTACACCATTTGCCAAGGCAATTCTAGTTCTGTCCAAATATGAATGTCTTGATTGCAATAAATTATAGAAAAATATAGTAGCATATGTTGGCTATAACAAGAAACACAAACAGTTTTATTGAGAAACATGATTAAAACAATACACTTTTCTGCGTACGAATCAGGAAACAAATTTTAAATCTATTTGAATACAGTGAATATGCTTACATCAATCAACTTTCCAGTACAGTCAAGCCGGCCAGGTCGTGGTTGATTCTTATTCATAATTTTCCATTCCTTGGCTTTGTTCTCATAAAGTTTTTTTTCTGCCAGAGTCATTTTCTTAAAAAAAACATGCACTTAAGCAACGACATCTTCAATCATGCCAAAGCTATTAAAATGTGTATGAAACCCACAGTTAAGGCTCAAGCAACTATCCAAATTACAGTAAGCATGCTTTAAAGATCTAAGAAACTTGAACGTTCAAATGTTACCGAGGACAAAGCACAACCATACAATGGAGGATTATCAAATTTAGAACATTGCTTTCATTTTTTTCAGCAGAATGCTTCTTGCAACTTACTTCCCTAGTTAAAAAGCTTTTTAGCAGCAATGGAGGGTAATTTGTGCAAGTTGTCTTTGTATTGGGGAAAACAAATTTTTGTATGCAAAATATAGGGAAGCAGAAAACTAGAGCATAGTCTTAGTACTACTTCAAACACAAGCAATATATAGGTAAAAAAGAAGCAAACAAATACTGTAGCAACTTTTGTTTCTTTTTTATTAGAAAATGCCAATGATGGCAAGCCAAGGACTGATTTGTTACCAATTAGCCAGAATTTACGCTGAATGTGGTTTAACAAATAACAGATACTTGAACTTACACTATATAACATGCTTTTGCTATAATTGCGTTGTAAGAATTATTGTGGCTTGCATATGACACAGCATGTGAAGATCCAATGGCCTTGACCATTTCTAAAACTCAAGTGCCAATTCTACTTAATAATAAACATTGAGTGCTGACATAATTGCAATAGCAGCATAAAACTAGTACCTTCATTTGTGTATACGGTTTGTTTGGAACATTGCTAAGTATATTGTTTATGGTATGGGTTTGTATTGGGTATCCTGCGTGGAACTAGTTTACCTGTGCAAGTTGCTGGTACAGTACATGCATTTGTGGGGTAGGTGTGAGAACCTGCAGCGCTATGCGTGTAGATGTGGCTTGAAGTTGGTGGGGATGCAGGATAAGAAATTCTACGTGCGGGCAACTGAATGTTGACTCAATGCATGTGAAAGTGACATGAGCAAGAAATTCAATGCTGCAGAGAGCTTGTGGTACAGGGGTGCAGAGACATTCTAAAGTTGGAGCTTCCAGATCACAGTGATCTTACAAGAAATATGTTCTGTGTGATGGAAACTGGCGGTGACAACAGGGTTGATAAATATCATGATTTTTTTGAATAAAAAAAAAATTTATCGAATTAAAAAAATTTAAATCAGATTTTTTTGATTTATATAATTTTTTTGATTTAATGTGTAAAGGGTGTGGCTACCTAACACTTGTAATTATTAATTTCAAACTAAAAGAGTTTTTTTTAATATAACTTTTTGTGCTTTATTTCTTCTTGTACAGCAACATGAATTCAGCTGAATTTTCATTCAAACTTACTTTGCACCTATGCATCACGTGTAAAGCAAATCAGTTCATAACACCAGTACAGTGTACAAAACAAAATATGTATTGGAATGACATTTACCCAAACCATTAGTTCATCAACTTCATTAACACTTAAGGCATGGTAAGAAGCTTGTACAAAAATACAAGCTTGCCAGCCTTTTTGGTGTCAAGTCTTTTGTTAAAATTGATGATTGTAACAAGAGATAGACCGATATTTGGGTTTTACCGATATATCAGCCATAATGGCCGATTTTATCAGCTTCAGTAGGTGGTGACAAAACGCCGTTATATTTCTCTCGCATGCAGACAACTTGCGCAAGAAAGCACAACAAACCAAGTCAAGTCAGTTATCTTGCAGTAATTCTAGCCAGTTTTTTTTTTGTTGAAACATTTCGGTCATTTTTGCTGAGACAATTTGGTCACTGAAACATTTCGGTCATTTGTTTCAAAGTTGTATTAACTCTTTGGCGTCAACTAGGATGCGGGGATTTTTGGAAAAAAATCGCCTAAATGCACATGGCTTTGCGCGGGAATTTCTCTGGTCCGGTATGCTCTACTGACCCAGTAAAAGTCTCAAAAGACGCGGCAAATCTCCTAGTCTGCACTCGAAAAAACATTTTTTGCTTGGGGGATGCGGTTTTTTGTGAGTGACGTCATAAATGGAGGACTTTTAGGCTACCTTGGCCCACTTTGCCTGGCCCTGGGCACCAACCGTTAGGTGGTAGTATTTCACTGAAGTTTTTACTGGAAACTAGGCTGCAATCTGAGTCTTTTGATACTTTGGATGACCTGTTGGGGTTTAGGGTTCAAAAGTTGTGATGTAAGTCAGTACAAATATTTGACTAATTAGCTAATTTGTTAATTAATTAATTTGTTTATTTTAGATCATAACTTTTGAACCAGAAACACTAGAAAGTCGATCAAACGCTCAAAAGACTCGGACTCGAGCCTAGTTTCCAATGAAAACTTCAGTGAAACACTTCGGCCTAGCGGTTGGGTCCTAGGCCAGGCAACATGACCTAAAATGGCCCTAAAACTACTTCACTTATGACGTCACTCACAAAAAATCCGCACCCCCAAACCAAAAAATTTTTTCGAGTGCAATCTACTAGACTGGCCAATCCGTTTGAGCCCTTGAACAGCTCTCTACCACAATCGGCAGAGGAGCTAGGGCGTTGGTAAGGCAACCGACACCTGCTGTTTTTTAGGCCGAAATTGAAGTACGAATATATCGTAGACCGGCTCTCAAAGTGTTAAAAGTAACCATAACAGTGTTTTTCAGCCTATATTTTCAAACATTCTGACCTAAATGACTTAATTTTTTTCAGTCATTTAACACCTTGGCTTCTGGTGGGTTGAGGCTAAAATCTAGCAGTTTGCACATGTTTTTGCATGGGAATATATCTACCGACGATTGCGCTAGAGAGCTCTTCAAACCCTCAAGATTCGGCAAGTCTTCGTGTCTGCAATGAAAAAAAAAATTCTGGGTTTTGTTTCTTATGTGCGTGACGTCACAAGTGGAGTTGTTTTAGGTCACTTTGGCCTGCTTCATCTGGCCCTAGGCCCAAACCGCTAGATCTAGTATTTCGCTCAAGTTTTTAGTGGAAACTATGCTAAAATCCAAGCCTTTTGATACTTTGGATGACTTGATGGGATTTCGAGTTCAAAAGTTATGACCCAAAAACAAAAAAATTACCAGTTAATTCAATAATTAGATGATTAATTAGTTTGTTTGTTTTAGGCCATAAGTTTTGAACCAGAAACGCTAGAAAGTCGATCAAGGTCTCAAAAGACTCAAATTCTAGCCTAGTTTCCATTGAAAACTTGAGGTAAATACTTCTGTCTAGCAGTTGAGCCCAGGTCAGGTACCAGCAGCCACACATGACCAAAACCCTACCTTACTTATGACGTCACTCACAAAAAACCCAAAACCAAAATTTTTTTTCATTGCAGACTTAAGACTTACTGAGTCTTTTGACAGTTTAAACAGCTCTTTAGTGCAGTTTGTTGATGAGCTATGCTGTTGGTAAGTCAACTGAAATCTCCCAGTTTTTTCCCCCANTGCCAAGTACGATATATTTGTAGACTAGCAGCCAAGTGTTAAAAAATNTTGCAGTCAATGACAAAAAAAAACAGATGCTAGCAGGTGCGTTTTCACAAACAAGCAGATAAGATAAACCATGGAGCCGAAACTCAAACATCATCATTAACATGCTGGCTGCCGGTCTACGGTATACTCGTACTTCGATTTCGGCCTAAAAAACAGCAGTTTTNGGTTGCCTTACTAACGCCCTAGCTCCTCNGNCGATTGTGCTANAGAGCTGTTCAACGGCTCAAACGGATCGGCCTGTCTAGTAGATTGCACTCGAAAAAAAAATTTTGCCTGCGGGGTGCGGGTTTTTTGTGAGTGACATCATAACTGAAGTAGTTTTAGGGTCATTTTGGCTCATGTTGCCTGGCCTAGGGCCCAACCACTAGGTCAAAGTGTTTTGCTGAAGTTTTCATTGGAAACTAGACTCGAGTCCGAGTCTTTTGAGCGTTTGATCGACTTTCTAGTGTTTCTGGTTCAAAAGTTATGATCTAAAATAAACA
>JGI24158J21664_10002342_pt1 | contig 22840 bp, 12 predicted proteins | sample Ectturendosymbi3_FD_21664 | JGI IMG/M metagenome (IMG submission 21664)
ACCATACCATAACTTTTCACTATTTATATGTTAGATATGTCACAATTCCACACAATGTCTATGAAAATATTCCGTCACAAAGAACCCACACAAAAATCATTAGGTTTTCCAGGTTTCGGATGGATCAAATACGCCATATCGCTACTGAAAACATGCCAAATAACATCAATAAATACCAAACAGGCTGAAAATAATTGGAAAGTTGAAGCTCACAGGAGACAAGTTTTTATAAAATGCTAAACAACGTTTTTTCTGCCAACAACCACTAAAAAGGCCAAAAATATGTCAAACCATGGCGTATATGCCAGACAGCATTTTCTCATGCCAAACCACTTTTGAAAAGGCCAAATTTCTGTAATTTGGCGTTAAAAATGCCACCCTGGCAGCCCTGATCAGTCCGCCTGAACTGCCACTTGACGAAGTTCAAAATGATGCATATGTTGCAAGCACAGGTATGCGGCTGTGATAGCGCACACCCAGGCCTGTCACATCAAAAAACGAAACGGGAAACTAGTGATGCATCAAAAAGTCAGCTAAATCAAGCGAGTTAAAATAGGACAGTTTTGAAATTTGGATCAGAAAATCCATTAACGTCCATAATTTTCTTTCAATCCTTTTTTGTGATTTTCACTTGACCGCACGATCTGGAAGAAGTCACGTCACTATCAGCTTGATTGGGTGTGCGCCGCACACCTAGAATATAGGTCCCTGGTTTTGAAGAATGTGAGAATTACTGGCATTTGAATACGTAAAAACTATTGTTGACCAAAAAACAAGTTTCGAAAAATTAACTCCATGCAACATGCCTTAATTGCCTTACAATAGGAAAAACCATCTAGTTACAGCATTTTAATTTTTGTAATTTCACTATTTGGATGCTCCCCAGCCTTGGATGCCCAGGGCCGTCGCCCCCGTTCACGCCACTGGTAATAATTCATCACGAACTATTGGCAGTAGAGAGAAAATCAAGTTGAATGGAGAGTTTGGATGTACTTTCTATCAAAAGATATACCCTTGCATGTACAAATTTCCAGAAAAATGAAATTTTTGTTTTCTTTGTTTGTGGATTTTAGTAGGTTGTAGAAAATTTTAATAATTGTTGTCCTCTCTGTATTGTTGCCTCAAACTTGTCAGGAAGGCGTAAGATACATCTATGAAATTATGTGGCGATTTTCAGATGGCTACTGTTTGTGGAACGGGAGTAATGGTGCCTCAAAGACGATAAACGAAAAAAACATCCTCAATTTTTCTAAGTTTTCCTCTACAAGCGAAAAACGAAGATTGAAGCCAAAACAAAATTTTTGCAAAGATGATAATATTATTGACATTTCTTGTGAAGAATCAAGTTTTCCCATGTGCACACTTTTAGCTGTACAGTCCTTTGAAAAAAGGCACTGCAGTTATTGCAAGGATCAAAAGCAGGTGTTTCCTTTGTAGTACGTTACAGATACGCCACACATGCAAAACAATAGCATCTTAAGATGCGGTCTGTAGTACCCTTTTCAAAAATGTCGACAATTTTGATGTAGCCTCTCCGTTTAGTGAGTTATAACCAAAAAGGTAATTCTGAAAAATTATTTTCGCTTTCTCGTCCCGTAAGGGTTTCAAGCACATTGTAAGTAGTGCTTATTCAATGCCATACGAANTAATTTTAAGTGCAGAAGCACTGATTCACTTCGAAAAGCGATGAAACCTTAACGTATGTGTAACATTTATCGCCGAACTTCAATAGAATTGAAAGCTACAAAAACTGTCGGTGACAAATGCATGAAGCGAATTGTTTTTAGCCAGGAAAGGTGAATTTCTGCAAAATATTCTTCTAAACTAAGGTTCGCAGTCAACGCTTAGGAAAGTTTTTTTAACTAAAATTACCGTAAAAATTCTCCAATACGCCATGGACTGCGTAAGCACTAACATAACAGGATACTTATACCACAAGGTTTTTGTTAAACTAGAAATAGCACAGTAAACATACACGTCAGCAGAAATTATACTGGAATTTGGACAAAAAGATCACTGATTAAACACTGATAGTCACGTGCAACGGCATATGCCACAGTTTGACCTGTTCACAATGCATTTTTTAAACGGAAGCAAATTCACAACTTTGCCTCAAAATGGTATTTAATCCAATTTGACGTAACGTACCAAAATTCCGGCTTCGGCCTGCAGGACTTTTGATGTCCCTACAAGTGCTTAAGAGTTATAAAATGGGACTTACTGTAAAATTATTAAAAACGTATTATAAACGCAGATAACAATTAGTTTGTAACTACAACAAGTTGCTTTTTCTGTTTAAACGCATAACTTCAAACTACAGTAGTTTGTTGAAAACTTTTAATTCAGTAGCTTCAGGAACAATTAAAATTATACTGTGTCAAAAGATGGGAAGATTCACATTGCTTGCACAAAAAGCTGTTTTTTAAATGAATGCACCCTAGCCATTAGAAAGTAAGCAGTTGATAAGACCTTTTCAAGATGTAAACTCCACGAANCTCTGTCTTAATCCTGCTCATTCTGTTATGGAAGTCTAAGCTCCTAGCTCCTGTACATGTAGCAGTAAAAGCTGCTGATAACAGCAAGGAAGTGTCATAAAGATTGTACTAAATTTTGGAAGATTACCAAACAACGACAAAGCAATCGTTTTTGCTCACATCAGATTTTGCAGCGCTCTTTGTTGGTAGGTCTCATTCGAACAGTACGTGACATACGGCTCGAAGTTTCCCGAGGTCACGTGTTCGAGCACAATGTCGCAAACATCGCGCATCATCACCGATGATGCTTTTCGTCGCTTCGCCAATGCGCTGTAAAACCTGTGTTCCAACCACATGTGGTAGATACAAGATTGTCATAAAGGGAAGAAATAAACCTAAAATATCTTTTGACAAACTTCCTCTGTCTACTGATCACACGATATGTTGAAAAACAAATACGATTGCAAGCACCAATAAGCCGCTTTAAGTAGATCAGACACAGGTCGAAAATCATTTTGCCATTAAGATCCTATCTTACTAGACACCAAGCCTATCTATGCTCACCAATTCGCGAAAATCAACTTTTACCTTTTGCTTGCCCCTCGAACGGCTTCAACATTACTGAACAAATGATGAATCTGGTTTTTCGTCAAACATGAGCGGAGTTCTTGCGATGACATAAAGTAGTTGACAAGAATGTTCAAGCTCCGAAGGTAAGAGAACTCAGAAGTTAAAAGCTCGAACATGGCCTATAGACAAATTTGAAATGTCATTGAACTGTGTGGATTCTTTCGGCAATAGATCACTTGATAAAGTAAATACAGTAGCATTCGCTTAAATCTACGTATTGTAAATCCAACTGCATATTGAATCCACTTTGCATTGGGACGGATTTGTAGCATTAAAAAATCACGGCTAACAAGGTTAGGAGCCACTTTATCAATTATTTTTCTTCGTATAATGTAGTGAGCATTTCATTTTTTAATAATTTTCGTGAATAAACCTTATTATTGTAATCAGTGGCGGATCCAGAGGCAGTTGGGGAAACTTCACCCCACAAACGTCTGCTGCTCCCCTTGATATAGATGCTCTTCTTTTGGTGCTTACAGAAGCGGAAACAGAGATCAAAACACTCTCCCTACAACGCTTTACACCTTGTTGAACTGTGTTCAGTATAGAATTTATCAGCAGGGCAAAGCCCGGTCGGCCTCTACTACGGAACAGTAGCAACAATGCTATTCTTTCACAATAATACTGATCTTCCGACATTTCATGTGCGGGTGAGATCTGCCCAGCCTCAGTGTTTCCAGTTTTGCTTTTTTGAGGCAAAATTTGTAATATTTGTGTCTTTGTTAGCTTGTTTGGATTTTTTACTTTTGTGGGCCTTTTTTGACCAATTCAATTTTTATGTCGGTTTAAAGCAGATTTAAAGATGATTTTGGCAGATTTCTGAACACTGGCAGATTTCTGGTCATTGTTTCTGGACACAGAATGTTAAATTTTTATCTGGAAATTTGTTCGGCTGTTTCATGCTTTTAGTTTTGCTGTTTCAGGTTATGTCTTAGCAAAATGAAATTTTTCAAAACGTTTATTAATTGAGTGAATTTATATATGTAGCCTATATGTTAACTTTTAAAAGTGCTGTGCAACCTGTATGGGTGTACCGTTGTGCATTTACTTTGCATTTGGCTTGTTTTGGTTCTTTCTGGATTTTTTTCAGTTAATATCGCTTTTTTTCTCATGACAATATGGCAACCCTGCCCAGCTTTACTCAGGCAATCACAAACGCAGTCCATTTATTCACTCGTACGGTTCTCAGTTTGCCGCTTGTCTTTCAAAAACTTAGTTTTGTTCCAAGTTTATTGCTTTAATGCTTGGTGGCAACCTTGAAAGGAAAGGCAGTAGCGAAAATAGGAATGCGATGTGGAAAGTTCATAACTGACGCCAGAAAATCCTCCGAAACGAAAAGCAAGTTTCAGCTGTGTTATCAATACTGTTCGTGAGTTCGCAGTAGGCATGTATCCTAATTTTGCAGCATAAAGTTGAGTGTATGAGTTTCTTGTCGGAAACAATGCCCCTGATTTAAAGCAATCATGTAGCACTGAACCTTAATTTAGCGTGTAAAATGCTATAGTAACAATGACTGGAGCCCGCATGGAGTCCCTAGTTTTGTTGCAAACTCACAAGTAGCGCCTGCCGGCCACTGAAACGCATTGGACTTGGACAGATATTGCAGAGTAAAGAGTCGCCTTATTTCGATCGCGCAATTGCAAATTTAAAGAAACTGTTTTAACGTAAATACTTTCCTGCAGAAACCGATGAGCTATTTGGTGCCACGATTTTCTAAAAACCGGAACTTTCCTAGTTTGCTTTGAAACGGTAACTGCACTATCAGCGCTGGGTGTTCATATAATTTGTTGTAGTGAACATTTACGTTGTGATATATGTTGACCTAAGATAACGAAATGACAAACTGTATGTGGTCTGTAAACTCCGCAGCCTATACTCAGCTTGTTTGCTATTTAGCTCGCCTAAATTACAACAGAAAGACAATATATTGATATAAAGTTGAAAATTTTCTTTGGTGGATTTTGTGGTGGTGTTGGCTGAAAAAGTGAGAAAAATGTTTATAGGTAGGCGCATCACAAGTAAAAAGCATTTGCATACAATGGAAGTTATTAAACAATGGGCTATCGGTGTCTTGCTTCTGTCGAACAAGGTCATACCATTTTTCATAATCTGGGCTAGTGAGCTCCACAGTTTTTTCTTCACATCAGCAGCTCAAATTTCAGGCACCGGCTCCAGGCATTTAAAACTTTTTGGCTCCAGCTCCGGCTCCAACATCTAGAAGTTTTTGGATCCGGCTCCAAAACCATTTGGTCCATTGACCACCAAAAACATCGTATTCTTTGTACAACTCACTTGCCCAACAAACTATTTCTCTGGAACCGGAAACCAAATTTCAGGGTCTGGCTCCACCATCTAAAAATTTTTGGCTCTGGCTCCGGCCATCCAAAATTGCTTGGGCTCCGGCTCCACAGCCCTGTTTGAAGTGTTAGGTCGGCTACGTGGAGCCACCACACAAATTGTTTAAGACCGAATAGGAGTTAAGCGTTAAGTTAAGCGGTTAAGCGGCGAATCGTTGATCCGTGACAGGCGTGACGTAAAATGGCATTACGGACTGCGCCATCAACAGCAATCGAAGAAGTTGTTACGAGAGTTTTACTGTATTAGGGATTGTGGCGACTGTAGTCAGTTTGATCGATAGTCTTGGTGGAACAGTGTGCAAAATGTGAAACAGAAAAGCAATACCCATTGTGGAAAAAAGTATGACATATTTTTTTCATTCATTAGCGAAAATGGTACGAAAATGGAGACTTGCAAGATATTTCGATATCCTAACAACGACGTTGACCACAATTTTGAAAAATGAAGTAAAAATAATTGCTGATTATGAGGCAGGACGTAGCAGCGAAATAGTGGCAATCGTGAACAAACAACATTTTAACCCGTGCCAGGCTCTGGAATTAAACTAAAACGCCATTTTAGGAACGATTTATTGTAGTTCGGCTACAAGGACGTACGACAGTTCACGTATTGCAGGGGTGGCCAACCAGTCAGAGACCAACAGCCATATTTTTACCGTATTAGCGCTAAGAGCCACATCATATACGTGAGTACACACGAACAACATCCAATCGCTTCATTACTCGCACACATACCTTTGCTCAGCTAGATTTATTGTAAATATCACACACCAGCATGACAATGACAGAAATTTTCAAACCATTTTTTGTTATTCTGGTAATTACGGAAGAGCCGCGTGACACCGGGCAAAGAGCCGCGAGTTGGCCACCCCTGGCCTATAGCGACGCTTTTTGTCCAGTCCCATATGAAGTGACCTTATAGGAGAATTCTATCGTACTACAAATGTGCATATCGACAGGCCTGCCAAAGCCAAGCTATTTAAACACCCTTCTCGATACAGCACGTCTGGCTTCAAAATCTAGCAGATAACTAGCCCATCACCGGGCACACCAATGCTATGAAACACTGTTTCGTTTCGCGTCACATCGACATTCGGAGGTGGTTTGATTGGTTTCCAAGATACTATACAAACATAAAGATTTTAACCGTCAGTTATGCATAGCAATCACACAATAGCGTCATGTTTTACAAAAACATGCCATCCTTTTCCGTGTCACACAGAGGCGAACAGAGAGAGCTATGGTAAGAGCAATGTATGTGGCGAAACTGGTGGACAAAAAGAACACTGATGAATTGATGAATATGCTGGGATTAAGAGAAATTGTAGAAAATCTGGCAAAAGCAAGTAGGCTGCGATGGTACGGACATGTTTTGAGGAGAGATAAGGATGATGCCCTAAGAAAGGCGCTGAGCTGCAAGGTGGATGGTCAGAGACAACGGGAACGACCACGGAAAACATAGAGGAGGCAAGTAGAAGAGGAGATTAGAGGGACTGGGTTGAAGACGTAAGACGCGCTTAATCGAGCAAAATGTGGAATTGGAGTAAAACTAACCATTTCAGAAATGAAGTAAATCCGGCCACCCCTGTTTAACGGGGACAGAACTGGATCAAAACCGGACTACTACTACACATCTTGCTTGAAATACTCGTAAGAGCAAAGGTACTTGCATCTTAGTATGTGCTAAACAAAAAGCAGGACATGCTCCAAGAGAACGGAAATTTTCTACCTTCAAATGATTTTAATGGAATAACGAGTAGGTACCACCATGCTTACTTTTACCTTTGTAGCAGTGAAGAGAATTAATTCGTAATGAATTCAGTATAGGTGAACAGTAATTTCTGTCCTCACTCAAAACGAAACATAAGACTTTATGAGTTATTCGTTCTTGAAGTGCGTATTGATCTATTGCNACAATCCGTTTTCTGTATGGTTTAGGTCGATTTATAGATGCCCAACCTTTCCACCTAAGGGTGATATTATCATATCCCATGCGAAAATTTCACAGCCTCAGCTTGTATATCGTTCGCATTCACATTCTACTTGTTGAAGTATNTGTAAATGATTTTCATGCGGCATCACGGGCTTTCCCGTNACATCCTCGCAATACACAATGTGCAAAATAGGCTCGCCACCAACGCTTGAGTAGATTAGCAAATCAGGCGTCTTGAACCAAATGCAGTGCATACTTCCTGCCTCTTTTTTTCGTTTGCACTTATGCTTTGCAATGCTCCACTCTCTTGGACGTGTGATTGACAACTCCAGCTCATTCGATAGCTGCTGTGATACTTCAAAGATTCCTTGCCCGAAACTGCAACAAAACATAACAGTCAGTTCTGCTATACGCATCGCACCACCGGACAAGCTATGCTTCACTGGTCTACACAAGTCGTCACTAAGTTCTGAACCATGCAGACAACAATATCGTATGTATATTCAGTGGCGTAGCTAAGAGGGGGCGGTCCGCCCCTGGCGGCAATTTGATGGGGGCGGCACTATGGGCTATGCTGTAGGCTATAAAACTGCAAAGGCTGTATTGAAATAAAAGTGGTTTTGATGTCGGGACACTGTTCGGAGTTGAAGGACGTTTTTGATTTTGAGTAATTTAAACTATGGCATGTGTATTTAAGCGATTGTTATCTTAGCCAAACAATCAACAATCGTGTATCAGGGATGCTGTATCAATAGGCTTTTTTTACATGAAGCTGCACCACGGTTTTCAACACGCTTATCAACTCACTTGATGTCAAATTTTTCTGATTCACTACACGGTTGGTTGATCGAGTGTTGGGTCGTTGTTGACGTTTGATCGCAGTCCTCATATAGCGTTATAGAACTTAGTAGGAGTATGGTGGATGAATGTGGGCAAACGTGTGGTTGTGGTGAGCTCTAAGCTTCTGTAAGTGCTCTTAAGTTTTGTCCCTGCGAGTAAATGCGCATTGTTGGGTCTAAAAAACATTTATGTGTAAAACTAATAAATATGTAGTTGGATTTGTGCTCGTCAAAATGGATTTCCGTGTGTGTGGAGAAATATAATCTAGCTCAGTTTTCTTCAACAGGGTTCGGTGGTATCCTAGTGTTCCGCAAAACATGTAGTGGGGTTACGTGGGTTTTAAGGGTTCCGTGAAGATCCTCGTGCTTTTTAGGGGAATTGATTTCTTGTTTCAGTATGTTGATGCGTCACTATGAAAATTTTTGGATCACCGTGCTGCATTCAGATTGCAAATAGGCCGGTAAGTTGCGCAGGAGGTTGAGTGAAGTTAACAGCCGAAAAAGAAATATTGATAGTTGGTGTGTCGCTTGTTGTTCATTGTTATGCAGTTAAGAACGTTATTGTTACATCACAGTTATACGATGTTTCCGATGTACAATTCACAGTCGAGAAAGAAGGCCCCCTTGAACTTTTGCAGTTTATTCACAAGTATAACCTTTGGAACACTGTTCCAAATATAGTAATAAAGCTGCGGATTTTCCTCACAATTGCCGTTAGTGTTGCTACCTGTGAGAGGAATTTTTCGAAACTAAAACTGATCAAGAATTACTTAAGATCTAGTATGAGCACCTTGTGATTGAGAAATCTCGCCACACTGTCTACAGAGCAACAGATGACAGACTATAAATTTTGACATTGCCATTGAAGAATTTCCCAACAAAACGGCAAGAAAAGTTACTATGTAGAAAATTGTAGCTTTCATTTTAAAAATAAAGATGGTCTTAATTTTTACACTTTTTTTACTATTTTTCCTAACACGTCATTCTTGCTTTTTGTTTTACTGTTACTCACAATAAAGCATACTATATTTGAGCATGTGAGAGTACTGTAATATTATAATGGTGCACAAACTAGTTAATATATATAGGCCTACAAAGCTGTAGGAGCCAGTCACTGTGTAATATGTATATTTATGGGCTTCGGGGGCGCCAAACTCAAGGGCCGCCCCAGGCAGCGCACACTCTAGCTACGTCACTGTGTATATTCTTGATGTATTCTATCGTATATATACAAGAATACACAGATATATTTGCAGCGCCAGAGCAAGCTGCTACGGAATGGAACTATGGTTAGCCATTTTCCAATCGGCAAACCTTTTAATCGCTTGGGCAAAGGTTGCCAGACAATGTCAACATAGACAGAGCTGATATACAGATTTCTACAGTTTTCAATTAACTGATTGTTTTCGGTAGTTTTGCTAAGCATCGCTCAGCAATTTCAAAATAATTATAACATTCTCTTTGTGCGTTGCGAATCATTCAAGGTATTAACGGTTGTGATCACAGCCAAGAAAAAAAATGATTTATTGCCTCTATCGGAAGAAGCAACGTTATGGTAAATGTACGCAGAAAACTGACACTAATTGAACCAGTGAAAACTGCTAACATCAAATTTATCAGATCAAATTTTCTAACACAATTTGTGTACGTTTGTCCTGTTAGACAGTAACATGTTTGAGGACAACGAAATTGCTCATTAGTACAAAGTAGTACAAGTCATTCCGCTTGGAATTTCGATCACTGAGCAACTCGCAGAAGCGCTGCTTATGCCCCAAAACAAAGCTACTGTACGTCTGAAGCGTCATCCTGCTGTCAACTAAAAAATGACAACAAAAAGACACGTTCAAACTGGTATAACTGCCACCATTCGCACTGCTCATACATAAGTCGGAAATTTGCTACAGGCATCAGATTAATGTCACTAAGCATAATACAGGCATGGATACACCGTATCGATTCACAACGGACAGGAACTTAACCGGAAAGGACAAAAACTGCGTAATATCCGTCACATTTAGGGGAACACAATTTTTTGCAGAAAAGAGTCGCAAATTGCGCGGTTGAGCAAAAACTTTCAACAACATTTGACAAAAATGTTTGGAAAATACACACTGTATATTGACACACAGCGTTTTGCTTGCTAGAGTTTGATTATACTCTCCAGCGTCCAGGTTCCTAGAAAGCTTGAGATTGTTACGCTGCCTACAACACCACTTCCAAGGAAAAGGACGCCTTCATAGACAGAATAAAGATCTTTATCACTTTTAAATTTTGTATCTGAATATGACCTTGTCGGTGTCATTAAATTACTTTTTTGAAGAGGAATGAGTTCTTTTGCAAGCTGTGAACCAAAACAATACACAATGGCCATAGTGTTGCGCAGATTGTCCGCACTTTTGTTGTTTCATTCATAGTATTCCTCTTTCAGGTTCTTACAAAGATCCAAAAGCTTCAAAGCAAATGTGTTTCTTAAATCTATGTGTTTATTTCCAAAAGTTTTATGTAAATCTGTTTTTTTCAAAAGTTTAAAAAGTTTTAAACAAAATCCAAAAGTTTTACGCAAATCTCTTCAAAGTTTTGAAATCCATTTTGAAAGAGAACACACAAACATAACAAAAAATCTGTATAATACGCAAAAAAATTAAGACAAACGTGTTTCTCTGTTAAGTGCACAACGTGCCCCTATGACTTAACGGTGCCGTTTACAGTCAACATCAAGCATAGGCAAATTACATGTTAGTTGGTCTTCGTCATCATCGGCATTGGTTAATCCTCTTTCTTTCACTTCTTGGTACAAAAGCTCTGAAATTCCATCTGCTGACACCTGCGGCACAAAATCGGGTCAAAGACTTCCGCGAACCTACAGAAAAAAGGTATTGTAGAAATCTTTGCACCAATCGGTCAGTTTCAAAATGCACAAAGACCTAAATCATCTAAAAAGATATTACACCTTTTAATCCCTGGTTCCTATTCAGCACAGTGTCAAATCAGCAGGTTGCTGAGTTCAACTTTTTTCTATTAAAATTAAAAGCTGCAGTTAATCTCATGCAATTCCAATAGATATGATAAACTAGGTATAAAGACAGTAAATATGGAGCTGTTCAAATAAAAAACAGTCAAATTCCAATGTTATGAGTCTGTAAATTTCACGCAACTTCCCTGAAGGTGAAAGTATAAAAGAAAGCACAAGTGTAACACAATATGCTTTCTGAATTCCTGAAAAAAGCTTAACGAACTTTGTCCTACAATTCAATGTGGGATTCGCAAAAAATATTGTGATATTTAAAAAAAAAACTTTTGGTCAGCTTCTTACAAATTCTTATCGGAAGGTTTCTCGCCGGAGTTGAACTCTCTCGTTTGCTTTTCAAATCTGTTGATACCAACGACAACGAAAAGGTTTGAGGCCTAAGTCAAAGATAAGCATTTTAACGTTTTTGTGTCTGAATGCCAATTGAAATTCTGGAATTTACAACCAGAAATCAACTTAATTTCATGTTTTTTGTTGGCCACACTTTAGTTTTGCAAACGGTCGCACTTGTTGCAACAGCATAACGGACAAGACGACCGGTATAGGGCCAGATTAACGCGTAGGATAGGGAGGCAAAAACTTTGGGCCGCGAGTTTTGAGATGTCAAGTTGCTTACTCAGATTTACGACGAAGCTGGGAGCCTTTGCAAACCAATGTCAACCTAACGAAGGTACTTACCAAGCATTGCATCAACATGTCATTGCTTTCACGTTATAAATAATACTTCGAAAGTAGGCGTAATTGCCGCACAACAGTATTTGTATGCAATGGAAATGAGGAAACGGTTGCGTCGGAAAATTAGCGGAATTGGGGCGCTAGAAATTAAAAAGTCCTGGAACCCAGCGAAACCGTATTAACCCATCCCTTCTCGTACGAAAGGTAATACTTTTACCTCGTTCTGTTCCAAAACTTTCGGAAGTTTGTCGGGAAGCAAGATTTTTGGAGGAGTTAAAATGGCTTGATGGTAAGAATTGTTGTTGCGTATTTTTCGAAACGTCTTCGTAGGAACACTAAAAAAAACATGCAAAGTTGCTGAAAACCGCTTTAAATTCGAACTTACAGTATATCTCATGAGAGCTAAAACAACACATGTCAGACTTACGGTCTGCGCCGCTTAGCGCAGTGCAGCTTTTCCTTTAAATGGCGCAAAGCAGTACTCAGTCGTAAGCTGACGTAACTGTTTAAGAAAACGCGAAAGAAATTTTCCATCAACTCAAAAAATTGCTATTTACTGTCAACACCAGTTTAGCCACACCAGTAACTACAAGCCAAACAATAGTAATGAACACATGCGTACGATAAAGCTTTTTTCAGGAGAAAGCGTGCGGAAATCGTTTACCCTAGAAACGTTGACGCCGGCATAATTTCTGACGCCAGTTTTGTTCGTGCAAATTGTATGCCTATGGTCAGAAACTTGAAGGAATTTTTGCAATTTTTCCCACAAAATACAGTGACGAACAAAAAAGTTGCGTAATTTATTCCAAACCGCACTGTTGTTGACACAAAGTCAGATGTTTTCATGTTTCTTGGAAAACTGACTTAATTTTTTGCTTTTGCCAGGAAAATTCACAAACACAGCTCGGATTCACTTAAGGTTCGAAAAATTTTCAACGCTCTGAGGGAGACCGCCCTCGTGGCCCCCGTTTCGTCCGCCTGTGGTTACGCAAAGCTCTCTTCAAGTGAATGGATAGCAAGGTATTTCACTACGAACATTACTAAACTTCCTTCATACAGAATTGAGATTGTGGTAAACACAGTGGCATTTCATTTCTTTGCAAATCAGTTATAAACATAGGTGTAGGAGCAGGCAAATTTTTGGGGGTGCGAAGAAATTTTGCCCGGATTCTCCCAGACTTGACCGAAGAATACTTCAAAATAAGTGACCTCCAAAAAAAACTCTTCATGTCGATTTGGGCGCTATGTGATCTCCAAAAAAAAAGCTTTTCGTGTCAATTCGGGCGCCATTATTTTCAAATCAAAGCATGTTGGGCGCCATTTTTGCTTAGATTTTCAGGGAGTTTTAGAAAGTTTTCAAACATTTCGCCCGGATTTTAGAAGATTTTGCCCGGATTTTATGGCATTTTTACCGAATCAAAACTTTTGGGGTGCGGTTGCGCCCCCTGCATCCCCGCCTCCTACACCAGTGGTTATAACAGCTCTGTATCTAGTAAATGGACCGCATTCACCATGGGGCCATTCTTTACGATAGAATATTAATCGATTCTTCAATTAAACTGCAACTTATTTCCAATTTCCAAAACGCTTAACAACACGATAGTTAAACAAAGAATCAATGAGAAAAAGCTTTCCTCTTTGATTTTGTAGGTATACATGCTAGCATCAGTTGCATTAAAAGTCAAAAGTGAGTTGCTCTATTTAGCAGCTGTCCACCATATTATTCATGAAATGTCAATTCTGGACCTTCGATACAAAGACGCGAAACCATAACTGCCCATGAAATTTCACAGCAAACCGGCCAGGTCTTCGTTTTTTATTTCCATTTGCTGAGAAAACCAAGTGTGACTCCCACCACTACTACTCTAGTCCTTTCAACTAACGGTTGCTGTTTTTCAATTCTAAACGACTATAGCGTGACTGTTGCGTTTTATTCCTGTGAAGGAAATTTGACATGGGCATGATGCTACCTTGTAACGGTGATTGCCAACTCTAGTAATTACTTTGTAGGACTAAATGTTAGGTGTCACCAATATATTTCACTGTACGTTGCCACACGCGTGCTTTGTTGCATTCAATCCCGTAGTTCGCGGGTAATACAGTTCCCGTATTTTGCAGACAGTGCTCGGTTCGTTCCAGCATTCCCGAAGAGCAAACAGGATTACAAGTGTGGCTAACCCACGTAGGCCGAGAGACTTTAGTGGCGCCATGGAAAATGTTAGTTACAAGTTTTTATGCTGATCCTAAAATCAAGACATGCGAGAAAATACGTTCTTTATTACACTGTACACATTAAAGATTAAACCAATCGCGTTTTACCTACTACGCTTTCAATATTGTAATGAGTACTCAAAGAGTTAAAGATTGCCCGTAAGCTTCTGTCACTGGTTGGTATAGATTTGCAAGGGTGTTTCACGTGAGGCCTGTCAGAAACGAGCATCTATGTTTTTTGCATTTTCTGAAATGCTATTATTAGGCTTTTATGAAGAATGAAAAATTCAGTGCACAGTGCCAGGATATGAGTACTTTGTATCATTAACTGTATATTGGTTCATATGAGGCTTCTCCTTTGACCACGTTGTCTGTAATCGGAAAGAATCCTGCTAGCTTGGTTAGATGCATTAAAGTACAGTGGACTAGAACTGTTGTGCATCGATGTGCTTTGCGAAATGGGCTGCATAGACTATAAACGCAAACGACTTAAGCCCACATTTGTTCATACCTGCCTGCTAGGAAAATACTCAAATGCTTACCGCTTGGCGAACCATTTCCTCATTACGAAAATCTGTTTTCGTGACGCGCAACTTCTGAACAACCAAAAAACAAGAAATATTCCTAATGACAGTTTTGCATGCACTGCCACGTAGACTGCAAAACAGGTAACTCTTAAGCTGCACAAACAGGAAATCTAAAAGACGTCAATGGCTAATATTAGATTTTCCTACTAGTGTGAATGCAGTCTCACTGCTGAACTAAAAATATGGGCAATTTTTCTTGGAAAAGCTGTTTTTGCAGTAAAAGATTGGAAACTTAAACGGTGAATTTTTTTAAATTCGCCGCTGTTGTTTTCCTAGACAAACCATAGAGCGGTGCAAACACAGAAGGTAAAGGACCGGTCTGCACAAAAGCAAAGACATCCTATAACACATTCAACCGAATTTGGGAGCAACTCTAAGGTATGCCAAATGAAAACAAGCTTTTTGCTTAACCGGTTTCGTTCTACTTCGCTAAACACGCATTTGTCAAAAAAGTTAACCATGTAAATACACGATTCTTTTCTATAGCTCAAAATTTTTAAATCTTAATATTATCCCAAAAATGGAAGGTAACGAGTTATCTTCCAAAATGCGGGGATTGGTGCATTTTGACTGCATCTTTCCTAGTAATATGTTTTTTACGTAGCTGCATTCGATTAAGTTCCCGTTTTGTAGGCATGAACATCAGTTACAGAAAACCTAGCGCCATACTCTCAAAATCTGTCTCAGTCTAGTGCAACCTTTTCTTGACCCTATAGTGCTGCTTCAAAGGAGTTCCTTACAATACCAAGATAATATGTCGACAGAAAAGCTTTAAAATAGATAGAGATCCTCTCCCACCTGACAAATCAGCAGTGCCGCAGCGACTGCTTGCAGCATAAATAGGACCGCTCTTTCAAGCAGGCCAAACGCCGCATTTAAGCCAAGCCTGTGTGTACGTGTTTGAAAAGAAGGCGTTTGTGGATTACAGCAACATTTTTTCACCAACACATGCCGAAATGTTTGCAGTTCAATACAGGTTTGCTGAGTTCGTTTTCAATTCAGAGAACGAGAATTTCCTGTTTGATATTTACAGGTACAACCAACAAGAACAGAAAAACACCGACAGAAACCAATGACCGAAACGACCTACTTAAGACGCTAGACGAATCCTGTGCCGTTGTAGTTGTTTTTCAGCGAAACACTTTCGTTTTCACCAAATCGATTTGTTCCAAAATATGTGAAGATGCGCAACCGAGCACGAGGTGAACACATGCTGAATGTGCCTAATGAGTTTTATTCCTTTGGAAACCTAAAGAATCTTGATTGTTTGCAAGTTGTGAGAGTCCTGCACTTCATTTTTGCGTATCTAAAATGCCTTTAAGTTTTGTGAACTTCCATGTCGCCAAATGACAGGTCCGTAGAATGACGCTCGGCTTTTTCTTTAAGGTTTGTGTAATTTAGTCGTGTGCCCCTAACGTGCACTTTTTTTCTAATTTCACCCACGTTTTCTGTTTTCATATCATTTTCGTTTAAAATTAATTCACCAACTTTTCTCTTTCACGTCCGTCACAAATACTCTACTGTGCAAAACATCTCTTCATCACCTGTGACACAGTCCCGTCGCCACGAGTGGGGGTCTTTGGTGGGCTTATCCCCCCTTCAAACAAACCTGCAAACCCCCAAATTGAAAGATGAAAGACTATAAATTAGTAGGGTTTTTGTTAATTTTTAGAATGTCAAGCCCCCTGCTCAAATGCACAGCCCCCCCGCACGAACGCAAAGCCTCCTGTTGAAAACTTTCTGGCGACGATTCTGCTGTGACAGGACCCATAAAACGCTGTGACAACTGTCTTTCAGAAGTTCCAGCAAAGTTTGGTAATTAGAAATTGCAATAAAGGTTGCTGGCAAGCTGAGAAATGGTTAAATGAAAGATGAAAACTAGGACAAATTCGCAGAAATTTGCTACATCTTAAAGTCTTGTAATAGTACACTGTTTGCCTATGCGGTCTAGAAAACTTCCTCATTTTTTCAGAACGGCCAAATTACACAGCAGGAGATGAACCAGTTGAAGCCTACCTGCAGGAACGTTCGATATCGCATGTAGTTCCTGTTCATTGGTTAAGTCACTATCGCAGCTACTCAGCATGCCAATGGCTACGTCCTCATTAAGTTACGAAGTTCCATTATTTCTTAACTTTATTCTAATTCTTGTTACACCCGACATTCGCGTACATATTATGCTGCAGTAGAGTTTATCTGCAAATCATTCTGTAACTGGCTTAGCAATCCGGTTTGTTGCAACGCTACAGCAAGCAGACTATTTTTCTTCTGAATAAGGTAAAAGTAAATTTTTCTGCAATACATTTTCCAAATGAGCGTTTTTATGATTGGTCGTTTCAGCACACATTTTGTCTGGTGTTCTTCTGTTACTGTAGTTTATTACTTGTCAGTGCATGGCAACGCTGCTGACTCCATGTAATCAAAACATGAAACACATTTACAATAGCATAGGCGTTCCCAATGAGTAACTTTGTTAGTTTGCAGTATACCAGCCAGCAGCTCTCCAAAGTTGAAAGTGTTTCAAGCAGTCAACTGCTGCGTTATCTCCAAATAAGCGTCACTTTTAATGCGACATAAACTTTGCTGAGCTGCACTGCACTAAGCAGAATTTTTCCAGCTGGAGCGGAAAAAGTTGGCAGCATTGAGTTGCAAACGAAACGCACAGGGTTAAGATTCTGCTCTAAGACTTAACGTCGTTGCCAACTTCGTTCAAAACTTTGAGGTTCCATGAAATATGTTTGCTAACATTTTTTAACATGTTGCATTGTGCTTCAGCTTTATCCTTTAGCTGTGTAGTATCTGTATATAAATGTTGCCAGGCATGCATCAGGAAGATAAAACATTTAACTTTTCCACAATTTATCAAATTTTTAACGAAGGCTTTCTAGATGTGCATCCAAAACTAATTTTACTTGTTCATTTGTAGATTCTTCAACGCGTTGTTCAACCGAGAAATTATCTTTAAGTGTCCAAATTAAGTTTGCTTAAAAGAGTCGTGTTTGTAAAACATCATGTCTCTAACATCATGTGGCGAAACCAATCAACTGTGGCGCCGTGCAAGCCATCGACTTTGACATAAGCATTCACGCGGAACGCAGAGAACAAGTTTGACGATGTTGCTTACGGTGGACGTTATTTAAAGTCCAGCAAAACTTGATAAATTTCCTTAAGTTAACAAACATCAAAAAAACAAAAATTAGTCCCGGCAGATGCTGCCAGAATAGACATTTGTTTTCGCTCTATTAAGGTCTGAGCGCCTGGCACGTTTGGTTTAGCATTTCGCAAAAATAATTCTGTAGCTTTCGCATCATAGTATGAAAACCCATTCAGGGATTTTTCACTTAAGTTTTAAAAAATATGTCGCCAGCTTTGTACAGAGAACCAGTCATGTTACAGTACACGAGCAAAAAAAAAGAATCAACTTTTTTACCTTACAGACTGATACGTGTGCCCTTGCCAAAAACAGCACGGCTAGAAAGAGTTAACCACAGTTGTTCAAACAGTGTTACTCCACTCACTAGGTCGGATAAAGGTTAGATTTTTTCAGAAAAAAGTCCAACGGATTTGTGCTACAGACACTTAGAAGACATGGGCGTTTTTCATCGCTATATCATCAACAGTCAAGCTTAAAAAGTTGAAGAGATTTTTCCAAGTAACTAGTCTTCACGAAGGCCACGAGTTTGAATGAATTACCAATTATTTTTTATACTACACATCCACAGTCCTAAAGTCCTATTGGAATAGAATAAAATTTTCGAATGCGGGCTGATTCCTCGAAAGCTTACAGCAAACCTATGTGCTTGTACTTGAGGTTTTTCCAATCCTATTCTTGACAATGATCTTGAACTGACTTTGTAATAATTGTTTCATACTGCTAAAAAACGCAGTGCAGTGCTATGGCAGACCTCGCAATCTAACCTTTGCACCACGTGATGAGAACCCCACACCCCAACTGTTGTCACAGCCATAAGGACGAAAATTACTTCAGTTTTACGCATTGTATAAAAGACATCGAGGCTCTTGTTAAAATCATGCAAGTAGCGATTTCCGCTAGCTCACTTGCATCAAGACCAGATGCAGGTGCCTATTGCAGTTCAAATGCTAAAGAAACCGAAAATCAGCTAGTTCGCAAATAAAAAAAAACAAATTAAGAACCCCATCGATGATCCACGACATAACCAGAGCAGGGGCGGATTCAGGGGGGGAGCGATTGGGGCGATCGCCCCCCCTAAAACCTACGAAAGTAACTCTTTTCACCATAATTTTGTACAATTCAGAAAATAGCATTCGCGATATAAGGCCATTTTGCCGCCCATTGTTTTGTCACAGTAATGTTTTGAAGTATACTTCACCTGTCTTACAGTAGTGAACACGTAATGAGACTTGACTACCAGATATTACTGAAATCGCCACCCCTAACCTTACTGGCTGGATCCGCCCCTGGACCAGAGTTAGTGTTTTGAATATGACTTGAATTGTCAAGCAAGTAATATCTCAAAGCACACAGCAAAATGCTTATATCAATCAGTCAACTTAAAGAGGCTCACCTCTCGTCAGATAAGACTCCGTGAAATGTATTATCCTCTTCATTTCTGTCAGTGGTTTCGTTTCCTGCCTTGCTTGCAGTCACATCAGAAATTTCCTGCATCACGTACGAAGTTGATACTTTTTGGACCTCAGAATCCCACAGACTTTTCGATCATCTCTAACTTCACATTTTTGAGAAATATGAAAAAAATTTAAACAATGCCTACTTCTCATCAAATGTTTGTCCCAAAGCAGTGTCCTCATGAACGAAAAATCTAAAACACAACTGATGTAATTTATTTAGCATAGCAAAGGCGGATTTCATTCCTAAAAATCTAACAACAATCAAAGCTATATTTGAAAAACGCCTTGCAATTAACTCCAAATCGAGGTCTATGTGCAAAACCGGGATTAGTCAACGGTTTGTTAACTGAGTAACACGTTTGTGACCACCCTAGTTGCTAACTATGCAAACGCGACGGAAAAGGTCAACGAATCTGGGGAGCAGATTCTCCAATTGGCTCTTTTCTTCATCTGTATAATCTGCAACAAGCTGGCGAACGCGTTTTTGAAAGCATGCTGATAGCCCAGAAGATTGAAACTTTTGATGTAAGCGTGGATTTCACACTAAAATAATAGCATGAACTTAATGCAAAGCATAAAAAACAGAAATCTGCTTGCCGCAGAAAAGTGCATCCTGGTAACACAGAAAAGCGTTAGTAAACTCGCTTTTGTCCAGGAAGAGCGAAACCAAGTTCATGACCATTTCTAACAACTGTGCGGCTCACCGCTAAATGTTGTTTTGCCGATCTGTATACTATTTCTGACGGTCTTTCCGCTCCTTTTGCCACACTTTTCCCTCTGTGTTTTCGTTTCAAACTCGTAAAAATCCCACCGACTCATTTCAGTATATCTTAAGTTTTTGTTACCCTCAAAATTCTTGCTAATGCGTTCCAACGTCGTTCCGCTTTGTGAGCGTTTACTTCAAATACAACAAGATTTCACAGTTTTGAATTATGAAGTAGCGTTGCCGTTAGGTATAGTAACGGGCCCCGCGCCAGCACTACGCAAGTCGCTTCGACAGAAGTGTAAGTTGGGTTAGTAAGCGTAGCGCGGGGCTCCCTTCGGCGCGGAGCCCGATTGGAAGCAATCCGTCCAGTCGGCTAAAGGCCGGCCCTGTTCCGCTATGTAAGTTGCATATAATGAGACCTTCGGTGAACGCTAGTCTTAATGAAATGAAAGCCGAAACCAACATAATACAAGCAGATAAGTAAAACAAAAACAGCTCACATAACACGAAAGCATAAAGACCCTGTTGGGAATGAAATAATGCACGGCAAGAGTGCCAAAGTCTCATACAAACACATTCTTCATAATCGGTTCACAAAATAGAATCCTGATCTGGGTTGGCACTGGACTTGGACAAATACACGACGTCTGCAGTAAACTTTTTAAGCATTTCTGCTGAACCAGTGAAATCTGCTGAACCAGTGAAATTTCTGCTGAACCAGTGAAATCAAATCTTACCAACGTCAGAACGTGGCCGTCGGTCTATAGTATTTATCACAAAAATTTTGCAAGTGTTGCCGAAAAAATGGAATAATGAACATTTTTCTGCAGAGGAAAGTTTTGCAGCGTAAAAAAAACAAAAGCCCAAGTGATTTTTTCAAGCCAGCAAACATGAAAAAAGCCAGATTCTGAAATTTGGCCTATGAAAGGCTAACATGGCAACCTTGAACAGTGTTGCGAAACACTAAAAAGAATGTTCCAGAAAACAGTCTGAAAGTATATAAACCTACAGGCGAGATCAACCACCTCGAGTGGTGTGCTTGTAGACACGAGCTCCCAACATAACCACCTACACTGAAGTTCACGGTCGAGACCTGCGGGCAGAAAGGCTTGTCGGGCTGGCTGTTGAGGTTTACGAGATGGCGATAAGGTGATACCGTGTTACTGAGGAAAAGACTGGAGGCAGTCTTACTGTCGATAAGTGCGGTTTGTCCGGAAACACTGGGCAACGTCCTGTGAGTCTGCGTAAAGCTTTTGAGAAGCTTGACGAGGCTGAGGATTGACGGTATTGTAGAAGTCTCAGCCGCACAAGGAAACAGGGTAAGAGGATAACGTATGTTTTGGCTTTCCTACGTCCTGTTGAAAAATGAAAAAGAAAAATTGCGAACATCGGTTCGCGCCTGCATGGGTACCGCCAAAATTTTCTATCATTTTGGACTTATATTTCACCCACTTTTAGGGCACTCACACACCACCTAGCAACCAAAATCATAGAACCCTCAGGGCATATTTGATGTAATTATTTGTTTTATTCTCGTTCGCCTTCGAATGTTAAACGATTGAAAGTAACTAAGATAAACGAACAACTAAGCGTCTAGCATAATTCATAAACAACAGAGACATGTAAGAAGCAAGGACTTGGTGCGTTGTTGTTCGAACGTATGTACTGTACACCAGTGGCGGATCCAGACCAGACGTTTGGGGGCAGCTAAATAGGGGTTGCCAAAGTCTTCACATCTTCACTTGTTTAATAAATACCCCTGGTTCTATGCGATAATCGTGGGGTATCACACAAAAGTGTTTACATTTGGAAGGCCAAGAAAGTGGATATTTTGTTGGTCAAACTATGTAATCTTTCAGGGTATCACCACAGTTTAAAATCACCCTATATCATTAATTCACAAAAAGTTTGAAGCGGGTTCAAAAAGATGGGCCCCATTTTTCACAAGCTACGAATATGAACGAGAACACTGTTGGTGTCCGAAAAATTCTTTTATATCAACAATAAGTGTTTAAAAGATATACCCTAAAGCAGTGGTCCCAAACCTTTTTCGTAACCGCGAACTGGTCAACGCTTGACAATTTTACAGCGGCCGTGGAGTAATCTATGATGGTTGCAATTTTGAACAGTTGAACTGAATTTACCAGTTTGAACCATCATATAAGCCTGCTGCAGTAATGTCTACAGCAGAGACGTAAACGGGCCTCATTTTGAAACCCGAACCCGGTGCGACATTTATTGTTGAAGCCCTATTTAGGCACGAAGGCAAAATTTACTGAGTTATTCATTATATGCGCAACTGCGGGGTGTTGGTGGTGCAGCAAAGTAAACATGTCTAAATAATGCACAATTAATCATTTTCAAATCTACTCGATTGCTTCAACTGTAACTTGCGAAGATGGTGTCCTTCGTTGCGAATAAAATTTGTATGCGATCCCATAATGGGCAGTGGCGATTCTAAGGGGGAGCCATGGCCCCCTCAGATTTTTGCTTGGCCCCCCGTTTGGCCCCCCAGTTTTTTCTTAATTTCCCGTTTAAGTTCGTTTGGTCGACATATGCAGGGTTGCCAAATGCGTTTTGTAAAAATACCAGCTATTTTGTCAACAGCGCGCAGATCTGAGTTGTGTCGTAATTCGTAAGCAGCACAGGGGAAACAGAGACAATCAGTATTGTTAAGCCACAATTAAAAATTTGCCCTATTTTGGCTGATTCGTTACATTTCGGTGCGTGTGTGTGTGACGTGACAATCGCACCAAGGATTGCGTCAACAGCAGCAAATAAACTTCGCT
>JGI24158J21664_10002343_pt1 | contig 22836 bp, 12 predicted proteins | sample Ectturendosymbi3_FD_21664 | JGI IMG/M metagenome (IMG submission 21664)
ATATTGTATTCTTAAAATGTGGTTCCCCCTTCTGGTTTTTGGCCCCTCTTTTTGGTTTTTGACCCCCCCTGCTACTAAATCCTGGCGACGGGCCTGGGAAACATGAAACGCTTGTTTCTACGTTGAGGTCTTGAATTGAAGTAGCGAACGACGTTTACACTGACGCCCTCATCTGACGCCTTGTTGCACTTATTCTTTGCTGTATTTATGTTTGAAAAGTACAGTATACTTCACTTGCTGTTGAAAAGTAGTTAGTAACAAAAACTCGTTGTTCAGCCTACCAAAGTGGAAAGATTTAACACAGTCACTGAGTCACATGCCTAGTCCAATCCGAAATCACCTCATTTCCGTCAGTGTCTTGCCTCAATACATTCCGAAGATTACCATCTCAGGTGCAGGTTGTAAAACTAAATTACAGCGTGAGCCAAATTTGCTGTTGCAAACAAATCTTTCCTGAGACTCAACTGAATGCAGAGGAAACAGTGAAAGCGTGATGTCGAAGGTGCTCAAGACTGTACCAGGAGGCAGAGAGCAAAGTGAATTGGAATCGCAGAAAACAATTGCCTAACTTGAAGATAACTGTTCACTATAAAAAGCTTTTGCAGCTTCTTGAAAAGATCTTTGCTCCAACAATTACAAACGTCATCATATACGGACGAGGGAAACGGATTGAAGTCTAAAAATTGTTGATCCGATGCTAAGTAGAAGCCAGCGCATACTGCTGATGCACGATTTCCATAATGACAGTCATCTGTGCCAGCGAAGATCCTCAAAAATATTTTACAATCTAAAAATTTTCAAATTAAAAAATTTGGTTGTGGCTGACGCAGTAATCTACACTCACTTTCAAGAACCATAAAATTTTTGACATGTATCTGCGTTTCTTTCGAATATACGAGTATACCCGTATATTGCTGTTTGTCATTTAGTGTATGACGTTGTGATTCATTGGTTGTTTCCCTGTGACATCGGACGGGTGTTGACCAGTTTTAAATCAGCATATCTACTTGCGAGTTACTGTGTGTTTGTTATTCACTGTTGCATTTAATTTTATAGTGACGAACGATGGTCATTTTATACAAATCGATTTTTATCTATTCATTACACCATACAGTCACTTGCTGCTAGCTTGTTTTGCACAGAAGCCTATAAGTGATTAGTGACAATGCTGTTACTTGGCTTTCTTTAATTAACATCAGCCCCATGGCTGACCCCGTGCCAGCCCACAATTGCACTAGAGCAGTTATTCCCAATCTGGGGTACGGTTTCACGCAAAGGCGAAAAGGGTGCTGACTGAACGTTGTAGCCACTTCATACATGATAACAATGGTCACCAGATTTCGGTATTGGTTATGGTAATGATTGCACTGTTAGGATGATATCGGTTCGCTGCTTCCAAACCTCAAATTAGATTTTCTTTATCATGTCAAGTTTTCAAGACATTGCATTTTTCTAAGCTAAACAAACTGGTGGTTAGAAGTTTGCAAGCAGAAAAAGGTTGGGGAAACACTGTGGTATAGCGACAATAGCAAGGAGATGAATACAAATTGTTTTCGTCAAGCTGCTTTCCCCAGAGTTAAGTATGTCGTCCTTGGGACTAAATATTACGCTAAACAATGGATATTATTATTTTTCCCAAGACCGGAAGAAAGAATTGCAACCAACCGTAAATATCTTGTTCGGTGCGCCGCGGTAATGAAACGGTATATTAAAAATGTGCGGAGGTGTGTTTGCTCTCTGAAAGGAACAGCAGCTTGGTTTCTACGAAAACCTTGTTTTGGCAAAGTACTGCGTGAGTCGCTCAATGCATGGTCACCGGTCGCAATCTGAAAGCGTTGCTTTGAAATGCTATACCGCAGCACTTTGCCCAAAGCAGCCTGCTGCACACACCCCTTGGAAAGTTCGCACTCAACATTTCCTTCGAAAGGTTACACAGACTACATTTCGAAAAGTTTGTACTTAGTATTGGCAAAGCGAGGCGTCTTTGAACACGATAGCCGTACCCTTTCCGTCACAACTAGACTTGCACAATCATCGGAATCGAGCAAGCGGGCAGAAACATTCGTTTGTATGCTACCGCAAATCTAGACTGTCCCCACACAGATATGATGACGTAAACCCATTTGCCTCAGGCAGCAATACCTCAAAAAAGGACATGCTGTAATCATATAGAGGCAAAAGACGCTTGGTGCGTGGCAATTGACCACGTGTGGAGTTCACGGTGATAGCGCCATTTTGGTCACAAACCCCGCTTACACTTAACAATTTACGCAAAATGAAAAGATATGAAAGCGTCACACAGCAAAAAAGAAGCGGGAAGAAAAACAGCGATGACATAATTTTTTCAAAATCAATCGCAGGCCTAATTTCTACTTTCTGCCAATCGAAGATGTAAGCCACTGATTTTCATACCTTGCGTCGATTTCCTGTGAGATTACTACTCTTTTGATACGTATTTAACATAATCGTAGCGTGCTGTCAGTATTGGTATTAGCATCTTCTACACAATAAACCAGGGGTCTCAAATACGCGGCCCGCATGTGGCCCGCGAGGGGGTTTTGTGCGGCCCGCGATGCTTTTTGGGAATTTTAAAACAATTAACATTTACGTTATTTAGTTTATGCACCGGTGTTTAAAAGTTCTCGGTCGAGTGAACAAGTTCCGTTTAAACGAACGTAAAGACGGCTAAAAATGATTTGCGTATAACTCACGACACCTTTCTCAGGAAATAAGATGCAAAAGCTGTGTCTAGTAAAATTCGGGCACCGCCATTGTAGCGTCAGCATCATACTGCGGCCCTCGGGTTGCTTAATAAGTCCTCATTTGGCGCTCGGAGAAATTTCAGTTTGAGACCTCTGCTATAAACCTATGTAACTTTAACAAAACTTGCGATCAAGTTTCTGCATTTTTGCATTGAATAACGAACAAATCCTTGCAAATTTTAGTTCAACAGATGTGTTTCAACGAAGGCCTTTCCAACGTTTTGAGCCGAGCAACATATCTGGCTCGACTTTTTTAAGGTTTGCAATCCTTTGGAAATCCACTGAGCACTAACCTAGCGTAGAGCCACGTTTATTGTGCCGGCCCCCAGGCTATGATACAAAATCGGCTGCTACCCCGTGAACAGCACACAGTACCGAAGCTTATGAAATTATCGAGAATGACTGCTGCACGAATCTTTGAACCTGTGATAATTTTGCCGGAAAGATCTTAGTATTTTTAAAGGGAGGCAAGCACGCAGAAAATAACGAAGTAGTTTCACAACTGCTGTTATGACGATAAGGGATCTGCAGCTTATCAGTGAAGAGCAGACGCCGCGTATCGCTACAGTGTGTGTACATAAACCGCGTACTCTGAGCTTTGATAAACTTAGGATTCTTGGCTCACCACGGCAAACATCGCCAACCACACAAGGCATCACCGATATGAAAATGTGCGGTAGGCACGAGTTTACATACGAGCAGACTCGACCGCAATTGTTCGACAAAACGTCGTCTTTCTTTGTACTCAGCTAGGACCTGTCGGAGGGTCCAACCAGCATTAGAACATCGCCATCGCAAGATTAATTTTTGTGGATGTGATATAGTCGGATAAAAGAGTTTCGGTCTTGTTTGATTTATAAGTGGGTATGGATAAAAAAAGCATGCGTGTTCTAATCTCTACCCAAACTGAACTAAACAGTAAGTACATGAAAAATTGTAGGTTCATAACGAATATTAATTTGGTCTTGAACTGTCACTCAGCAAGAAGTATTGATTTACAGTGGTGTAGACCAGGGGTTCTCAACCGGGGGTAAATTTAATGATGCTGTTGTTCATTTCTCTACAGCGCTAGTAGGTAAACAAAAAACAGGGAGTAAATTTTATGTTAGGAAGCCGGCTAGGGATAAACGGGAGAACAAGGTTGAGAACCCCTGGTGTAGAGCTAAGGAACGATTAGAAGTATAGAAATGATCAACCACTGATTTCCGTTCGGAAATAGCACAGTGCTTTGAGATAGAAATGACGTCTGCTTTGAGATAGTGGTAAAGTGTCCGCCTGTCGGGAGATTGGGTGTTCGATCCACTGCGTGAATTTCCGTAGCGCTCCTTGGACAAGAGCGTTCACCTCAACCGTCCCGGCAAGAAGCACAATTCAGGCTTCCGCCTGCTGCCAATTGCCGTCACCAAAACAAGGCCACCTGCAGTTTACCGGGCACTAACGTTTTGGAGCCCTATGTGAGTGGATTTTCATCCAGCATGTCGAACAAAAAGTTGGATGAAACATATGCCAGATGAAGTACGCTTCGCGGTGGACAGTCAGAAGTTTAACGGAGAACAACGCGAAGGTTGAAATGGAGACTTGATCTCTCAAAAATGTCAAGAATGTGATAAAGCCTTAGCGTTTGCGATTTGTCTGCAGAATGTCTGGATACACATGGCTGCGAATGGAAAGCAAAACAGATTCTGTAGGAGTTTAAGATTAATGCTGTTGTCTAACAAGGTTTGTGACGTACATAAGTCAAAGACAACAAAAAAAATTTTTGGTAATTTTCTGAGGATGACGGGTATTAATTGACCATATGAGCATTCTGTAATGTAAACATTATCTGTAAATAATATCAACAGCCATTTCGCCAGAAGAAACGACATGGATCAGATCAGCGTTTATTAGCGCCAAGTTTTTTAAACCGAAGAAAGAACCATGTTTTATCATCTTAGACCTTTTCAACGCGAAGGTTGAAATGGAGACTCGAATATCTCACTTATGAGTGAGATATTCGAAAAAACTCTTGTGCTGTTTGATCGCCTGCAAGTAATAAACTTTCTTTGGGAAATACCAAAAGATTAGTTTAGGACAACTTGAGATTACACGAAACCCACTTGGGAACAGCTCTTGAATGACAGTTATTTTTCTCACCAGAAGATTTCAAAGAAAAATTCCGTTTTTTGGACGTTTGGTATGCAGGCTTGCATGCACCGTTGCAAACACGACTGTCAAAGCCACATGAAGCAATTTCTGCAACCCAGTATGCAGAGTCGATGGCATGAGCAAACCACTCAAAAAAGTTCGAGTGGAACACTCATCACTTGAGGATATGCGAGGCCACCCAGAATGAATATCTGTCAGACACGCGCCGCCTCACTGTTAAGGGACATAAAAAAACAATCTTAGTCCAGCGAAGATGTGTTCCGCCTCGGGGCCAGCAGGGAGCGGCAAAGAGGCCTTTTTCCTGGCTTCAACAATGTGTTATTTGTTACTTTTTTTCTGCAAAAACCATCTTCACGATCATTATCCCATTTGAGAAATGACGTCTGCTTTGAGACATTTCTTTTGCGATCGTGCCGGTGGCAACAGCGCAGGATATAAGAAATTCAGAACTTACAAGTTGCTGCCAGGTTTTGATCGCATTTTGTGGCCGGCTTGACGGTATCGTTCTCAGTACATGGCGAAAGTAAAATTTCCTCTAGATGCTATGACAAGAGGAATTCCTGAGTCCACATCTGTTTGTTGTTTGCCTTCATGAACTTGCAGTCCAGCTGACGTGTAGCTGACTTGGTCTCTTTGAAGCCTTGTCCGATTGATCTCTGTATGACGAAAACCTTGCTGGAAGTTGCCGTATTCGATTTGTAGATATGCTTTGACCTTTATCATTGTTTTCTCATCACATTGGAAAGCGTGTAAAGCGCTGACTGGTGTTCAAGACCAAGTGTCCTTCGAAAATGTATCGTGATTGATTACGTGTCTGCATTGTTCCTTTGTATAGCCTACTTTAGGCATTAAAAAGCGATGTTTTTAAGTCCACTCCAAAATCTGCTGATCTAACCTACAGCTATACTTTCCTGCTGAGTGCGACATTTACATTTCATTTACTCCGTTTAAGCGTAAGTCTTGAATTTGGCCCCTTCCTGGAAAAAGCGAAACGTTATGATCCAAATGCACTCTACTGTAATATAAAGTTGATAACTGAGACCATACTCCGGGATGTTTTGTGAATACAAACTGGGAAAAAATCACTGCCTGCTTTCGCGGCGCGTAATAGATCAGATGTGAATTTTCCACAGGTGATCTGTGGCGAGTAAGTAGCCTCCACACAGGTGACGCAGTCGAATCAATCAGCAAATCGCATCCTTAGTACTGAAATCTTAGGTAGATTCGATTGAGTCACCTTTATAGAGACTGAATATTTGAACACAGATATGTGCGGGTCCGAATCATCGCAGTCATGAAAGAAAAGCCCAGTCAGCTCGAATGCTTGCAGCAAACCTAGAGTTTTAAATGTGATCTGTGGTACATTCTTATTTGAGTAGCATTCGTCAAGCACGTTGCCAACGACGTTCGCTTTGGTCAAGGCAGCGATTCGAGGTCGACTGGGTGTGAGAGCGGCCCGTCGGAAAAGCACGACGGTTTCGAAAAAATATTTGACCGCGAATCGTCTCAAGTGTCCGGGCTACAAACACAGCTGGCAATAGGCAAATCTCAAAGCACCACTCACTAGGCTGGCGCCGTCGTTGAAAAGGAAAAGTGGTGAGAGACGGCTTAAGACCATTGCTCGAACATTGGTCACAAACTTTAAGCTCGTCAGTGAATTAAAGTAAAACCACTGAGGCAATTATGGGTAGCATATATCAGAGTTATAATTTGAAGATTCTGGAGTTAGCATCATCTGCACGCTTCAACACTGTGAAATTTTTGTTAAGAATTTATAAATCAACTTACAAATGTATGCACAAGCATTTTTGACGCCTCGCCGTTTTCGGGTCTGTTTGCGACAAACCCAATGTTATGACGGCTTTACGGCTAAAATTTCTTCGATGATCGTAAAATAACTGCAGCAGAAACAATTGCAGGCGCATTTCCAGGAAAACATTTTCCGGTTTATAGTAAACCGTTGGCTTTGTCTGAAGTAGAAGACACAGCAGCATCACTAAAGGTTTTGTAAATGTCATATGGTTGACCATGTTCAAACCAGCGCGAATACCACCCTTTGATATTTCCAAAAAAACAGTCGAAGGAGTAGTTACTACTTACGTTCAGTGGCTCACACAAAACCAAACGCTGTGCTCATACACCTTCAGACCACTGGGCAGTCTGAAGTACGCTGCCAACACCCATGCTTAGACAATTTTCACGAAACGTTCTCTTCCCAGTTGGTCAGGATCGATGTCGGGAAATTCTGCACGAAAGCTGCATTTTGCAGCGCTTTGCACCATCATTGCAAAAAGTTTTGTTCCTGGCCACAAGCTGGTGGCAGAGATTGGGTCAGGTAGTCCCTTCTCGAATGTTAGCTATCGTTTGTTGGAATATGGTATTTTCTCCTGGCAGTTGTATTTTGACGGGCATGACGAACAACTAAACGTCGTAAACTTGTAGTTTTAAAACTCTTCACTGGAGTAAAGGCAAACTTAAAGAGTCATAATAACAACTTGCTGCCGAGGCTTAGGTGACTACCTAGACCACATTCAGTGTAAANACAAGGCTGGCGCAGCACCAATTATAACCAGGTGAAAACCAACCGGTTAGTAACTGGGGCGGGAAAACAAGATTCATTTTTTACTTTGGTATAGGCGGACTGCACAACGTTTTCATTCACGCAGTCCAGTTGATCTTTTCAAAACAATAGTTTTATCCCGGTGTATTCGGAGCTGCATGACAAAGGTCGACATGTTCAAAATTGGCTTAGGAAATTTGGGTTGTTTCACGTGTTGGAAATATGCTAGAAGGAAAATGATCAAAAAGAAAGCATGGAATCTTGACGAATACCGTGCTTACCAAACCTAACTCTAACTTGCTCTGAATCAAAGATCTGGAGTGGCGGAGCGTAACTGTCAAGAGCCTGATGAAAAGAGGACCACATGCGGTGCGTTGAACAAAAATAAGCAAAGGACATCTTTGTTGCCAGAGCTGAGCCGTAGTCAACTTGCAAATAAAAAGCTACAAATTTTGTTCATATAATTGCATCAGGAGAACTGTCTGCGTTTGGGTCAGACGCTTTAGGCCCATAATCCTATCGTCAAGACGCTTTCTTCCAAGCTACATTTAGCTCACCATTTCAAAAATACCGGCGTCGCCAGCGCAAACTGCGAAATCCACGCATTGTCCTGCGGTACCATCAGTTGAAAGGCAGATATAGGTCGAACCCCGTTGGTGCACCAACGACCGGTGGTCCAGTTGCTCATCAGACCGCATTAGGGTGCAATTAAAGTCACACGACTGCCTCTCTTCACAAAACTATCTCCGAATATCGGGTGGAGACGTCAAAGGATTTCCAGAAAATTGCCACCTTTCACAGTTGAGGCGATGACAGAGGAAAGAAATTTGCCAGACGAAAACGGCATGAAAATCCAAGCATTCAGCGCTATTCACTGGGTTTACTGCAGTTGGGGCATATTGCAATTGAATATGCACCAACCTCTGATGTATATGCATCAGCTGTGGATACTTACTACAAAGCCTGAATGAACAAGCGAGATCCACATATTGCGGACCACGCGAAATTTCGCCCTGAATCAGAACGTTAGTGTTTGTCGATCAAAGCAAGTTCGAAACCAACAGGAGATCCTTGGTCACTTCACCGCGACTGAGTGGTGAGCTGCATCTCGCAACAATCTTTTGCGATTTTTTCCTTCCAAAATTAAAGCTTAATCGATATAACGTTAGCTGCAAAGAAGCATGGCAACAGCAACGTGCTTTCTTTTGCATTCCTGCAAATTAAAAGGGGAAACAGAACGGTAAGTCTGTAACCGAAAACAGCGCCTAAATCCAATGCTTCTGATCCATTTTGCATGTCGCACTACCCAGAAATTTAATTTTGTTTTGCCTGTTTGACACCTCGTTTGCTGTGCGCCTGACTGATTGTTATAAATAAGTGTTTCAACCTGGGTGGGTCGCAGAGGAGTCGTGGGTCGCAGAGGAGTCGTGAAGCATTTTTGGAGGGGTCGCGAGTAGATCTCTTATGTACAGAGCTGTATTGCATTTGCTTTATTCGAGTTTTAGATGGTGGTCGTTAGGTTATCGGGTTTTGCCAAAATGGGTCGCAGTACAAAAAAGGCCGAAAACCACTGTTGTAAATGAATAGTTTAAGATGGAATATGTCTTTGAACTGGTCTTAAAGTTTTCAACGTGCAAAAAGCAACATAGCGTACTATCCCGGCGCCAAACTACCTGCGATTTTTTATTCCCAACTGCGTATCTTCGCACCTCCTTCGAGAACGCGCCGCGTACAATGAAATCGCCTCCTCACCGGAACCGGGCAACGCATGCACCAACCTTCCGCTGATTGACAGGTTTCGTCTTGACCGACGCCGTTTCTTGGCTTCCTACACGTAATCGGGACTAATTGACAAAGACGAGTCAGCCGGGTGAGCAATTCACGTCAGTCGATCATCACTGACAAGACGCGTCATTAGTTCAGTTCAGGCGCGTTTGCTTATTCCTGATTAGGCCACCGTGCTCAGGTCAATCACAGTGCAACGACGTCCGCGTAACGAGCGTCCTGTCTTGTGCGACTTCTCGCCAATACGTGCGGTGGACACCGACGATTTTGCGAAAACCCACTTCCTTGCGTACTGCACCTATGCGGTAATCCTGTTTGTTCAATATACGCGCCGTGCAAGTTGTCTGCGCGTACTACCAAGACCTTGGTACTACCGGCAAGACGAACTCAGGAAATCACGTCAAAGCCAGCTGCAGCTTGCGTAGTTGCAGGTGTGTTTGAGCACGTGACCCTTTCTCAAGAAACGACCAACTTCGATGGCCGCTAGCCGTTCAACTGGTTCAACGCGGTCGTGACGCATGAATGAACTCCAAAGAGGTGTTGGAAGAAACAAAAGAACCAGTAGCGCTGTTTGCACGGCTTTCGCTGACGATCACTGAGCGATTAATATCGTCAGGAACTGACTGATGCATTTTCTGCGCGCAGCGCGAAGAAAAGGTTGGCAAACAAGCATCGTGTTGAGTAACGCCTCCGTCCGTACCTTTTACCTTCTTGAATGCAGTCCCTGACGCGAGTGAAGACTGCAAGTGACACAAAAGCGTGACTTCAAAAGCTTGTATGGCGCAGCAGCGCAAGTTTCGCAAAGCGCTCAACGTTGGGTAAGAGATTGAAAGCGAAGCTCGGGCAAAGGAGCCTTTGCTTTGTAGTTAAATTCATTGTTACATCACAATCCAGCCCTTTCCATCATAACAGCAATCTGTCAGGTTGCTGCCTTTGACAGCGTATTGGTTACCAGTACGGCAACCAAATTGTTGACCTAAAAACTTAAAATTTTGACTTTATAATTTACAGATTTTGACTGTATTTTCACCTATCAATTTCCTGCTTTTGCAACTCAAATGCAAAATAGAAAGCAAAGATTAGAAATCAAACCGATAGGTTAAAAATCTTTCTTCTGCTGAAATGAAACAAAGACCAAAAGTGTGAAAGACCCAACGAAATTGGAGGTAACAAACCGTAGACGAAATCAATCCAAAAACACAAGAAAAATATCCAGTGCCAATAAATGTCCTGAAGTCACTGAGAAGATCCTGTACTGTCATATTTCAACATCAAGTATCGCTTCACATTATTGCCGTTAAGGTTTCTATACCCAGGGTTTTTGAAGGCATTTTACGGACCCGATTCGGGTCCCTAGAATTTCAAATCGGGTCCCTAGAATCAGAGAAATCGGGTCCCTACAGATCCATGCCGGGTACCTAACATTTTCCTTAAAACAAAACCTGCTATACGCATAATTGATTGAGCGTTTACCAAACTAAGTACTGTAAGACCATTTTCCTTGACCTACCACGCCCAACCTATTTCATATCATTTATCCAGTAGTTGGTAAAACAACAGTGTTGCGTCAGAAGTCGCAAAAAATCCATTAATATGTCAAAATTCCAAGTAACTTGCAAAAGCATATCAATATCTGTTGTTATAACTTAAAAATATCCAAAAAGAGAAAAAGCTGTGTTAAAAAAATTGACCTAACGATAAATTTTGACATTTTTTTGACCTAATAATGTTGGCGCCGCTCATGGTATCAACGTGAAATTTAGTTTGCGGACGTTTCATGAACTTCAGAAACAGCAGAAAATTTTTGACTTTATTGCCTTTTCGTTGCGCTAGTTATCCGTGGACGCTTTATAATAAATCCTGCCGAGCACTGCGAAAGTTGCAATTCCTGGAGCAGCTGCAAAGGCATCTAAGACTTCTTACACAGTTTGATAAATAAGGTGATGTAGAAACCACGCTGCAATTCAGGCGCAAGACGTAAGCTGCATTTTTAAAATCGATCTAAACCAGCTATGTCCAACCCGCGGGCCGCATGCGGCCCAATCGAAGGTTTTGTGCGGCCCAGTATGGGTTTTCGCTGTTGTAAAGTATCCTACATACTNACAACCTGTCCTTATTCTGATAATCTTGAATTTGACAGTTCTGTTGCAGGTGGTCCTCAGTGCCACATTATCACGTCTCTTACCGTTGCAGTTAGGTTTCGAACGCTTTCAGGACATTAGCTTAAGCTAACTTTAGTTTGCTAAGATCAAAGTAAGCCATTCAATGTGCGGCCCTCATTACTATGTTATTCAACGTGCGGCCCTGGTTAAGATAGTGACATAATTTTTTGGCTCAGCAAGCCATTTGGGTTGGACATACCTGATCTAAACAAAAGCAAATCTGAACATCAAATAAATTCCATTCGAATAAGGACTGAGCATGCGTAATTTTACGTGAAATCGTTTCCTATTAAAATTTTGCTGATTGATTTCTTGTTTACCCCCATAGTGGAGAGTACTTACTTGAGCTTTGAATTGTTTTCGAAAGATAATGATGGACTGACAACAATATGGATGACAAGCAGTGACGTTTCCGTGGGAGGTGCAGAAACTATATTTTAAATCTTATTCCTACTGAGACTAACAAGCGTACTTCATGATGAGTTTATCTTATGGATTGACGTTTTAAATATAGCTCTTGAGGTCGGTGGGTTCATTTATGCATGTTTCTGGCTAAAACAACGAAATCACAAAAATTCAATAAAAAGAACAAGACATCAAAGGGCAGAAAAATGAATTGCATGTTAATAAAAATGAAAATGAGAAAAATGATTGAGAACTTCCGAAATCTGCAAATTGGTGTGAACTACACATTTGAGACACAAAGGCTTGGCGAAAGACGTCATGGGTAAACTACTTAACCAGCCCCATTTTCGGTATAAATCAATATTAAATTGAAGAACTTAAGAATTAAATTAAGTGAAAAAATGCAATTGAGTTGAACATCAGGCAGAAGTTAGTAATAAAGCACAACATTAAAGTAAAACAAGAAACACAGAGAAGGAAAAGAACCAAATAAAAACCACACGATCCATGCCTGCTCATTATCAACACTCTGTACTGACGCAGATCAGAAGCCTTCAACACCTCATTTACCGTGACCCACTTTGTTTGACTTCTAATTCCGCCGAGGCCTCTAAAGAACATATCAAGCAGTGTATGTCAACTTTGAGCAACAGTTTCTTATGAACCATTGGTTTTCAACCTGAAGGTCGCGACCAGCAGAGGAGTCTTGAAGCATTTTTTGAGAAGTCGCGAGTAGGTATTTTATGTACAACAAAGCTGTAATATATTTGCTTTATTCGGGTTTTAGATGGGGTTCATTGGGTTATGGTGGATTGCTACATGGGTCGTGGTGCAAAAAAGGTTGAAAGCCACACTTTTAAACGTAGTGTAAAAGAATGTTTTATTGACTTGTCAATTTAACTCATTCATTGAAGCCATATATTCGCATTAAAGCATTTCAAAAGTACAAAATGAATGTTAAGCATTTCAAAAGTACAAAATGAATGTAAATGAATGTAATTGCAAAGCAGCTCTTGTGGTGCGCATAAATTTTCCGGTTCTCTCCAAGAGAGCAATGAAAAAAAGCGTGATCTTGTCATTCGCCTGAGTACTCGTAATTGAAACCAGATTGGAATGACGGATGAGAAAAGGTCGGTCCTATCTTTCGAAACGCATCAAGTAAAGCTGAACACTTAAACCCGGTTGCTGGAGTTCACCAGTGGCACACATCTGCGTAGCATATATCGGTTCCTTTGGCTTACAAAAGTAGATCATATATTAGTGACGAATCTACACCACGACGTGTTTGAAAATGATAGGGAAATTGATCATGCATTGTCAACGGCCACGTACGAGCTTTTTGCCAAGACCTTCTTACCACATATTTAACCCTTAGCTCGTCTGCAAAAAACAAAGATTTGGAATGAAGCCAGTTCAAATATGACAGCACTAGTTCAAAACATTGATATATTAAATTTCATACCGCTTCTCCTCTGGTGAGGGGCAAGCAGCCCTAGGAGGACTCGAAATACCTCTCAGTTTTCAGCAACCTCTGATAGTTTTACGGCTTCCACACCAAGACGTGACCAAGCAAAGTTTGAGATGTAGTCGCGCCACCTGGTCCTTGGGCGACCTATAGGCCATTTGTCCTTGGGTGTAGGTAGCAGGACTTACCTTGAGATGGAACTCTTTCAGTTATTGTCCAACATTCATGACCACTGACCATGGGTAAGGATCGGAACAAAAATTGATTTAAAAACTGCCAGTTTTGCGTGTATGAAAGCCCTGTTTTGTGACCACAGAGCGATAAAGCTCACGCAGACCTGCGTTTGCTTTACGAATCCGTGCATCAATCTCTTTGTTCCGTCTTCCGTCACTCGTGAATGCCACCCAGAGGTACTTGAACTCAAAGCATCAAACACCTAAAGTCGGACATATGCAAACCTTGAGCCTGCATGTGGTCTGGGTGTGCAAATGCTCACGCACAACTTGTTGTCGCATGTAAAGAGTGAAGATGCTGAAACCGACAAAAAAGGATCATGTAAAGTAATAGCTTGCAGTGGTGTTTGGCGTAATTTTAAAGATGTTGTGTGGTACATGGCTAAGTTATGCTGGGAGTTCGACGACATGCTTTATATCTAATTTAATTCCACTAAATTACAATGATGCATTGCAAAGTACCTTGGAACTCAACTGGGTATTCTTTACCGATCTGAATCCTGTATTACTAGGTATAGCACAGTGTGGGCAGTTTTAAGCTCCTCCTTTGCTCAACGGTGCAACATCATAAAAACGCCAGGTTTAAAAAAAACATTCGCAAATTTCAATCATAACCACCAGCGCGTAGGCGTAACTGCGTTTGAAGATGCCGTGTATTAAGCACGTTTTTCCCGGTGAAACGTTGTTTGAGTGCGTCAAATTAAAGTAATCAGGAATTAATTACTAGTATCTGACGCATATCGTGTAGGACTCAGTTGCAACAGCAAGCGTGTTCCAGAAGCAAGCATTCCATGGACTAGGCCAGGACTTGTGCAAACCCTGCTAGATCGATGGTCACGCACATACACAAAACTAATCAAGATGTCTACGGCGCGACCGTCACACTTGTCAACCGAGCCATACAGACAGCGGAGGCAGCAACAGTGGCGAAGTAATGCGCACGAAAGGAAACCGAAATCCGAGTCCTACTTTCGCGGCGAACGACCTAAAACAAAAATTGCGATCCCAAGCTCTGTGACTCGACGACAGAACGGTAGCTATTGTGCGGGCGTCCGTCTGCACGACATCCACTGGTTGAAAAAACACCTCCAACTCCACAATTGCGTGCACAAGTTTATGCTGAACCGAAGGACAACCAACTAGAATGCAGAAATGAACGTGTGCTGAAAGATGTCATAAGTCTTCGGACAACGAAACGCTTTTGATGCGCACCGAGACAGTGTGCGGTGAGAACGCTTGGACGTGTAGCTTATACAGCAAACTTGCGTTTTCATAACGCATTTCTTCCGTCGTTAGTCGAACAATCGCAAGGACTCCGGCCAGCGTGCACTGATGACGCATAAAGGGCGAGTTTTAAACAATAAAGCCTGAGGACGCGGACAGCGCTTGAGAGGCAAGCGGCGTTCGACGATGTGGAATGGAATAAACGCTGACTTTTCGATAAGTTTTCACCGCAGTCGATATCAAATCATTTCATGATGTTCCAGAATAAAAAAACTGCCGCAACTGTCTTTGCGATTCACAACAGTTAATATCGAACTTTGTTTTCCAACGTAGGCAGCGCTACGATAGAGTTTAACACATACTTTTACCTTATTTTGCAGTTTTATTGTGAGCCTTCACACCAAACATGTCANCGGTCTCTTTGATTGCGACACTGAACCTAGTAGCCCCTCATTTGATTCATTAGTTAACGGTTTAACAGTTGTAAGTTAACCGTAAAGCAGGTTTTTTTAAAGGTGTTTTAAGAACCCGATTCGGGTCCCTAGAATTGAAAATCGGGTCCCTAGAATCAGAGAAAATGGGGTCCCTAGAATGAGAGAAATCGGGTCCCTACAGGTCCATACCGGGTACCTAATATTTTCCTTAAAAGAAACCCTGCCGTATAGAGTGGTACAATTTGCTCTCGTCTGAACAATGTTGTTTAGGAGCATTTATGTGAAAATAGATTATTTGACAAGAGTTCGATTATGTGGCATGTTCAGGTGAAAAACAAGATAAGGAAAGAGAAAAATAAGTTAGTTTTTTACTTCCGCACAAATAGTTCTTTTTGTTCCAGCAGCTTCGCCGTTCCATTGGGTCTTGCTGCACGGGAAAGTAGCACGGGCAGACCATCTGAACACAAAACATTGAGGCTGTTTGAAGGCTTTAAGCTGCAGGTTAAATCGCCACTGAACGTCCTGCTTCGAACCCGGTCGCATGGGCGTCGAACAATAACACGAGTAAATATTTGCTCACGAACGTGTGCTCGTGGCTGATAAATCAAAAAGCAAGCCCTGGACTCCGATACCGAGAAGCAGCAAAAATCAACGAGTGCGACCTTGTGCTTGAGCAACATTCTCTCCGCAAGTCATGCTCTGCAGCAGAGATGCGAACAGTTCTGATCAGCGGCAAAACGTGCGCCGCTGTCCACGATCGAAATCAATTTCACCGGAGAACTGCGTAGTGTGAGGACTATCCAACGACGGTCCGCAATTGTTGTAAGCAGTTTTTCTAGACGCGAGAGTATTTTCATGGTCGATCTGGAAAATATGCTCAATTTCCTTCTTGGCTGGATGCTGTTTTTGGCGCTACTGCACTTCTGAAAGCGATTAAAACTACATGGAGGCCAACTCCAAGTCCGACAGCAACTCGTAAAATCAGTATACTGCGGTGAAAGTTTCAAAATTTCACCGTAAACCACCATAAACAAACTCCTGCGTTGTGTTGTTACGCAAGCTGGTGCACGAACCGCGGAAACTCAATGAATCGAGGTTCCTAATTAAGCGATTGCTTTCAGCACAAGCATGAAAACCCTGGGTGTTTTTTCGCTGAGTATTTGAGGCACTTGTCTATACCCAGGATCGGCTATTCCCTGCCTAGTATTTATAAATACGGTAATATGTTTTGTGACTTAAACACACAAATAAAACGGCTCTGGTATGGAATGAAATCGACATAAGTCCGTCTTCTGCACAAAAACATCTTGGAATTTGTTCGGCTTTAACCACAGCAAGGCGATCGCAAGCCTTCCAGCCTCACGCTTTAAGTAGCGTTGAAATTATCTGGCCTCAATCATCAACCTCGCTCCAAGCAATTTTCGAATCACACAATTGGCCGGTTTCAAACTCACGCCGGTCGAGTGAAATCCGGCCTCCTCCAAAAGCTGAGCATACGCTGAACTTTTGCCCCTGTCAACATTTTAGCGTTTTTCAGCTGCTGTTTTTCGACTGCAGCGTCTTCGACGCCACTGCCATCCGCCAAAGTTATAAAATCGACCACGTCGTCGCTAATGTTTTACGCAGATTCAAAAAAATGAAAAAATTTGCAGTCCTTCACATTAGATCAAAGTACAGTCGCCGCTTTCTTTGAAAACTGCCTAAAAAACAATTTGGTAACTATAAAAACGTTCCATTTTTGGAAAATATGTAAGACCACCCGGCAGTATTTCCTGAATAAAGATTTGTTAGTAATACAAACAGAACATTTGGTCGTTCTTCAGAATTTAGCGCGACACTGAAAGTTCCGAACTGATGCCCGTCGTTGGTAATTTTTGCATTGCGCGCCTAGGATTTCATTTTGTTGGTTTCGGTCGAAACTGTGAAAGCAATTGGACAAAAAGCAACATCAGCTGTTGCAAAAGCGCAAAAAGTGTTTTGCTAAGGTTGAATCAGTTGGACGTCGTCGTTGCGTAGGCTATTTAAACTGAGACTCCAACAAATGAAAACGTGTTTAGCAGCCATGAACAGCGAAAATCATTCGTGTGGCCATACAAAATTGTTGTAGGTGGTTCTGAAAAGGAAATGCATACAAATTAGTTGCGACAAGATACAAATTTCAGAACCTAAAAGTCGCTGTTACCTTTCCCGCGCAAAAGCCTTTCTTGGCCGCTGTTGCGCATTTGACAGAGGACGAGAAGGTGGGGATCGAGCGATCGCTCGGCAGAAGTGGAAGGAACAACGGAAGGGACGGTTCATGGGTGTAACTTAACGCTGATCCCTCGCAAGCTCAAGAAACTGCGCAAGCGCACGAAGGTTTGCCCATTTCACGCCTCGTGGCAATCGTTCTGCCCACGAGGCACTTTCAGTGTTAGATTTCGGCTCAAAGCGTTTTGTTTACGAACACCGCCGTTCAAAAAAGACTTGAATAAGCCGCTCCTAATAAAGACATGGTGGAGTTTCAGGAAGCGTACAACCATGACTGCCGAAAACACCCTGTCGCCGTCAGATAGCGGACGGCGCGATCGTCTTTCTGTTAGAAAAGCGGAAAACAATGTGCTTGGTCTTTTGTTTTTTCGTCATGCCTACGACTCCGCCACAGTGTCGCTTAGGAGTCCTTAAAACACAGGTTGGTGTCCTGGCAAAGAAAGGGAAAGCCAAGTAACATCCCAAGGTTCTTGCGGTTGCAAACCGTCGGTATGAAACAAGTTTTAAAGATGATCGATGAAGTGTTAAACATTTAAATCATGACTGCGTTCGAAGAAAAAATTTTTTAATTTTATTGCAAAAATACTTCAGTCGTCTACGTCACTCTGTCACCCTTCAAAAATATTAATTCGGGTAATAAGCTCGCAGTTTTATAAAATGCAGCCAATATCATTCTGTGTTTCGCATCTAACGAAAGGGGAAATCTGAGTAATTAACACACAGCCTCGCTTAAAATTGGAACATGAGTGCCGCAGAGAAAGGTGCACACGGCACAGTCAGTGATGCATATGCGCACTTCGGGATTTGCGATGGCGAGAAACTGATTCTTCCTTACCCACAGACTTCACGTCGTCCAATGGTTAGTATCCCGCAATAGCTCTGTTGAATGTCCTTTCGATTGGAAACCTTCACGTAGCAATTCAAACGTCAAATTCCGCGTCTGGCTGGCTGATAAGTTGCTGGTATTTCGCCATCAAGACACTTTGCTTAACCCGTCTGAAGAAGGGAGTCGCGGGAAAAAATAACCAAAATCTACGTTATGACAGGTATCATTGACGAAGAAACTTGTGAAATCGGACGCAACGTCCAGAATGGGTTTTCATTCCATTGCACTTATTTTTAGCGTTAACTCTTATATAATAACGAGGACTATCGTCACGGAAACAGCCGAAAATAAGAATCCATTCGTTCGCTGCAAATCCTAAAAACACAAACATCATTTTTCCCTAACAGGTGTTGGATCCACTGCAGGCCTTCTGGTCTTCACGGCGATAAACATAAGAGCCGCCTTCCACCCTGGCAGTGTCAAATCCCTGCCCAAGTCAAAAAAGGCCGACACGATTAGGACTGGTCGCGAGTTGTGGAGCTGAGCAAAAACACTCCTTTGTTTCGCGTTGCCGAAAAATGTCAAGTGCGGGCGGTGAGAGCGACTGGGTCGTTTGAAAGCGACCAACAATGCCTTTATTAACCACTGTGCAAGATCATGGGCGTGTTCGCGTGAATGGCAAACGAGATCGCACCGTGCCAAAGACCGGCTTGTAAGTTGACGTGTTGAAACGCATGTGAGTATCAGGATTTAAACGCATTTTCTTGTTTTGCCATGATAACTCATCGCCACTGTCTCTATCACATTCGCTCAGAAAACGTCAAGGTCAGCTTCTGCCAGCTGTTTTCGTTTTATCCAAGTTTTTTCCCCGAAGCTTTTGACAAAACATGTAACACCCATCCTAGCTTGGGTTCTTGCGGTGTCTTTCCAGCCGCTCTGACACTACACAGGATTTCATCAGCTGCGTTTTTTGCAGGGAAACGCTATAAAAACGCCAGTATCGGCGAATTTGAGCGATCGAGGAGAAACGATGAAAAAGCTTGCTGTGGCGGCAATGCACGCCAAACTGAATTCCGACAGGCGTATAACAGGCTTAGCCAACTGCGAGCACGTGCCCTCGGTTCCTGCTAGAACGAACAACACTAAAACAAACAAGAACAAAACTCTCTTGTTGAGATAATGCGCGGCCGGTCATTAGTCACAAATAGCCATGGACAGAAGTCAGTCAGCGCGGTCGTCCACGCACAAAGCCGCCAATACAAGGGGTCTCTGTACAAGGGCAGAGCATGAACACTGCACACGACGGAGCAGCGCGTTCATCAACAAAAAAATCTTTTGTTTTCGCTCACGAATGCTCTGCTAAGTGTGTGAGACGACGTCGGGTTGAGATTAGCTGGAATACCACGAACAATCGACTAACCAGCCATTGGGCGCCCAACGGCGAGGCAAACTTTCTAGAACCGGCGAAGCGCAAAAGTCAGCAAAATGTTCCCATTGCAAAACGCACACCGAAAACTGATCGCATGATTGTCACGAGCAGCTTTTTCCATTGATGGCAGCATGGTAGCTGCAAAAGTGTCTCTGCAGCTTGCAGGGCATGTACTGTGAAAAATTCAACAATAGAAAAACCGTGTTGTCACAGTATCGCAACGTTAGAAGCAAGATCTGAAACGATGCTGTTGTGTACCATCAGTAGATTAACTGAAGCTTGTATCACGAAATCTGTTCCTTTGTCAGCAAGATGAGAGAACGAAACAGTAGTGTGGCTGTCCGTGGAAGTTACAGAAATAGAATATAACAGCGAAGTCCTAGGGCAGTTCACAGTTAGTGTGCTTTCACGATAAAAACAATACTTTGTGCCTTACGCAAATGTACATTGAGTAAAAGAACGAGTTGTAAGAAGTTGTAAGCGTCACTGTACAATTGGCAGTTTGTTTTGGTTAGTTGTTCCTACTGTGACCTTTTCCTTTCCAATGTAAAGTGGTCAGTTGGGATTGCAAATTTTTAATTAGATTTTCTTAATTGGTAACTTTACTGTTCGTGGGTTTTATTTTATTCTATTTATACTTCATGCACTTCGCAGAGCTGATGATGCCTACATCGTAGGCGAAATGTAAGATCTTAAAGTGTCTGATTCTTTGCTGAGAAAGGATTTCTTTCCATAGACAGAGTTGTAAGACGTTAGAATTTTTTTCGCAGCAGTTGATACGCTCCTCTGTTACGTCATTTTGCATAAAACACTCGTTCCAACATATTTTTTCACAAAAGTTAAAGGCTTATTTATTCCTTTAAATAAACATTGAAAAGTACCTATTCAGAAAATGACTTTTTTTATTCACGGAAAACCGCAAAGGATTCCAGCAATACTATTTAGCGCCCTAAACTTTCTTCGTAACCCCTCGCTCTCACGTAATCTCAACAGAGTCAACGCTTTGCCCGAAATCAGTTCAAATCACGCCACCCACATCCAAACTTTCAAAAATTAACTGCACGCTAGAAGGACATTCGTCCGGAAAACCTTAAGGCTTAGGGTGCTTTCGGCGTCTTGCATTTATCAATCACAGTAACATTTCAGGCATTTACATCAACAAACTTAAAGCTCCGTTTGTCAAAATTCGAAGAAAAAAATGTCTTACTATTAAACTGCTCGTGTTGCTCGTCGAATAGGTTTCTCACAGGGGTGCATTTCCCTTCCATGTTCCTCTCGAAATCCAGATTGCTTTGAGAAACTAAATTTTCTTCCATTTCGCTTGTGCAACAGCTGTACTCTCCGGCGCAGATCTTCAAGTCGCGAACTGAAAGACAAAACGTTTGCTACATTGCTACATTGACCACATTTGTGCGGACTCGCTCTGAACAAGCGTTTAGCCACTTGAAGCAGCTTTTCGGTTTTGGACATGTTTGCTACATATTTGATCTCTTTTGGTCGCTTCATCCTGAAACAACAACCTACAGACGTGGTTTCGTTCATTATTAGTAAAGAAGTATTCCAGAAATATTTTGAGACACATTTGCTTTCAAAAAAGCAGTTCGTTTTTTGACATATCAGCATTTTTTTTTCTAAAGGTCAAAACAGCGATACTTTATTGTTAATTTCAGCTCGTGTTTTGATTCAACGATGGAAGATTATTTTCATGTACACCTCTAAATGGGTGGCTGCATGGACCAGCAATTGCCAATAGGGTATCACAGAAGATGTGTAAGTCGGACACAGACCATTTGCCTACGTCGTTTCAGAAAACTGAGATAAATTTGAAAATGTCTTTTTCGGTTGTTTTTCTGTTTTTCTTGGTGTGGCCGGTATTTTGTAGGTATGTGATAGGCATCAGAAACAGCAATGCAACAGCCAATCATTTAAAGAAATTCACACCGGGCTTTTTGAAAAAAACTGTTTTGTCGTCAGCAAAGACTGAATGAAACGAGAAAGCGTTGCACTGCAGAAGACGTACGTGGCGTATTTGCACAGAATAAAAATGGTGGTGCAGAAATAGTAATTGACAATTACTGTTAGCAGTAAATTAGTAAGAAATCCACTGTGTCTGAGCCAAAACATAAAATGTGGCCGTTGGTCAGAAATTAGTTCAATATGTTTGCTAAACGACCTACACTTTCAAGTATCGCTCTCTTACACAACTATCTGTGTTTCAACTCATCATTTAAAATTAGTTATGCAAAGGAACGCAATGCTTTTTTTAGAAAATCCAGTAAGGACCGCAATAAATCGGAACAGTTGTTGGAGGAAATGGGTCTTCAAACGACATCAACCCCGGTTTGAGTTTTTAGAAAGTATAACTGTCTTTCCCTCTTGAAAATTGTAAGCTTTCAACCACTGACAGCGGCGTAATAACACCATTTACCTAAAACAGCAGTGTGAGGCACAGAATGATTGAGTCTAGTGTGCACAAGCGCTCTCTTCGTTTCCGAGCACGGGTCTGTGCCCCGTAGCGATCGACTTCCACTGCTGGATGCGAAACAAGCAATGTCACTGAAAAATGTGGCTGCAGTACATATTAACAAAAACGACTGCATCGTTCGCAACATGCCGCAATTCGCTGCGTTTTCAACAAGCAAATGTTGCACGAAATGAAGTAAATGCCCGAGGCAAGTCAGTCTTGGTGCTGTATATCCAAAACTTTGGAAAGGTCGTTGGTCCACTAAGTCTCAAAATAGATCCACTTAAATGACATTTGCATTCACTCTGACGTTTAGCTGATCAGTTAATCGCACTGTATCACACTGATATTCTGTTTGCACACATCCAACTCAACAACTTCGTGACAAAAGTTACACAAACCTGAAAAGCAATTTTTTGCAATTAATCAGTCCATCATATAAATCAAACCAACAATTTGTGACAAACCCCATTATATATGTGCCTCATGCACCACAACACATGTTTCGCGAGACATAGCTTGGTTTCACGTTTAATAACTCGGGCGTAGGACAACCTGTTATTTAGACCAGAGGTTCCCAAACTTTTTTGAGCGTGACCCAAATCTGAGCTTGGTGAATACTTCGCGACCCAAGTGTCAAACAGCGCATGAAAAAAATAATGACTGTATGGCCAAATTTTGGCAGTAATTTG
>JGI24158J21664_10002344_pt1 | contig 22820 bp, 12 predicted proteins | sample Ectturendosymbi3_FD_21664 | JGI IMG/M metagenome (IMG submission 21664)
CCCTAAAACTACTTCACTTATGACATCAGTCACAAAAAATCCGCACCTCCCAACCCAAAAATTTTTTTTTGAGTGCAATCTACTAGACTGGCCGATCCGTTTGAGCCGTTGAACATCTCTCTAGCGCAATTGGCAGAGGAGCTATGGCGTTGGTAAGGCAACCGAAAACTGCTGTTTTTTAGGCTGAAATCGAAGTATGAATATATCGTAGACCGGATCTCAAAGTGTTAATAATATATATGTACCAAATCTCAATGGCTTTTTGAGTAAGGTTGAGTGTTTTAGATTTCGAATTTTAAGTTTTGGGCTTTAGGTTTAGGGATTTAGGTTCAAGGTTTTAGGTTGAGGGTTTTATGGTGAGGGTTTAGGCTTGTGGGTTGAGAATTTTAAGTTGAGAACAGCACCGTTGCCAAAAAGTCTTCAATAGGGGGTCTTTAATTTATTTGCGGGAATCTTGACATTCTAAAATTAAAAAGCCCCACTGATTTATACAGTATAGTTTCATATTTCAGTTTGTGGGGGCCTTGAAGCAAAGCTGTCCTGTGACGACGGAATGGGTTGAAGGTTTTAGGTTGAGGTTTTTTTTTAAGATGAGGGTTTGTTTTTAGGAAGTGACTACGGATGCGCCTGGCCTGACGCAATTCAAATGAATTTCGCCATGCAAACGGCATGGATCTCGTAGCCTAGGGGTTACGCATTACGGCTTCTATGCCAATGGTTTCAAGTTTGACTCTCACCTTGCTGACTTTTGTTTTTTTCTTTACTTTTTTTCAGGCATAGGTGTTACGTTTGGGGGTTTGTGTTAGGATAGGGTTAGGCTTAGATTAGGGCTACAGTTAGGGTTAAGGTTAGTGTTAGCTTAGTGCAACAGTGCAGAACCTGCGGCCGTCGGCCTTCGATAATGAAATTTGCGGCCTTCGACACATAATTTAAAATATAAGATTTGATGGCCGTGCTGGCATATATTGAAGCAAAACAAACCCAAGGCAAGAAAATTAGTCGACACGATGCGTAACAATCTGGATGGTGATGTCACAAAGAGTTATAGAATGAATACTCAATTTATCTTTGAATGTGTTCTGTGTTGGTTGGCACTTGGCAGTATCTCATAAATATAACTCGAACTCATTGGCGGCCGTACTTCATACAAATAAATCTAATGCGGTTGGCAATAGTAAAAGGTTGTACACCCCTGGCTTAGTGTTAGGTTAGGGTTAGGTTTAGGGTTTATCTTTGACGTTTAGTTCGTTTCTACCAAGCCTACTGCACTCTCGTCATGCATTACTGTTACGTCACAGGTACCATATAAAAAAGTTTTCAAATTTCAAGATCCACAGGTGCATCTGTAGCCACTGCCTTGTCTTCAGGTTTATTAATTTTGGTTAAGGTTTTAAGTTTAGTTTGCTGGTTTTAGGTTTGGAGTTTAAGGTCTTAGGTTAAGGGTTTTAGGCTTAAACACTAATCCAAGCATGTAACTTTGTTTATTGTGCATGTCACATGACATGTCCGCTTCAATCTTGTTCCAGAAAAGGCAAAATAGTCTCAGCAGAGATTTTGCTTAAGGAGACAAAATATCCCCTGGTAGATTTTGCCTCAGGAGGCAAAATAGACAAGATGGCCAATTGTTTAGCGGGCCATGGGTGGGCCAGTTTGGAAAAGGATAAATGTCGTCAGTCCACAGGCAGTTAATGGGCTGAATGTTGCAGGCTATGGGTGGTCCGGGCCTGAAAAATCTAGGACCGTACCACCTCTAGCTTCAACACCACTGTCGGTTGCTCTGTTTTCGCTTTGTCATGTACAAAATAAACTGGTTTAAAATCTCAACTAAACCCCCTGACAAATATACCAAATATATACTAAATTTTTCGTATAAAACAAATCAAAAAATAATATACCAAGCACTTTGAAAGTATACCATATTTTGAAATTTGGTATATATATACGTATATATATACCAGTTGGCAACACTGTTGTGCAACAGTCCCAGCAAATCGCCCTATGACGTAACATTTGCTCGTAGGTTGTGGCGCGGCAAGCAGATGATTGTCTGTGAACAAGCCAGGTTTCGTGCTTTTGTGTTGGTTGGCTGTTTTATCAAAGTCGCTCTAGGCTAGACAGTCTTGCGTTCAGCGTGCATCAAAAAAAGTGCCTACGTCACAACGAGCAGAACCCAGGTTGGCACAGAATTCGATATTGTATGCTTCTTCAGCACAGTGAAGTGATGGTTTTAATGCGTCACGCATTGTTTTTTACCTATGACATCTGAGCACAGGCACATATGTCTATACAGGGAGTTGGCCCACTTATATGCAACACATGTTTGTTTGTGCTTTTTTTTATTTAGAGTTAGGCTGCTGTGAGTCCTTGAAATTGCTATGGAATGTAGTAGGCACGACAGATGAAACCATCCTATTAAAGTACATTTGGCCTTTAACCAAACACAGCTGGTTCAAATGGTCACATGACAGACACAATACGTAAAGAGACAAGGGCTCTGTTTAGCCTACAGTTCATACAATGCAAACAAAAAGCTGCTAACAGCTTGCCGGCACTGAAACCATGACATTACTTGTATATCAGACTGAGCCATTTACAAACGTCACAGTTAACTGAGACAGTCCTGCTGTCCAAATTTGTCATGTTACCAGTTTAGCCAGTCATGCTCGACAGGTGGCAAAATAGCTCCAGGAGTGTATCTTTTGTCTCATAAAATACTTATAACTTGTGAAATTATTTTCTTTGTTTATGTGGCATGAAGAAAAAAAATGCACTGTAATGCCTTTCAGCTGTAGTTTGAAAATGTTTGGCTGAAAGCAAAATAGCTCCAGGGGTGTTTATTTTGCCTCATGATGCAAAGTAGATACTACTTGAGAAATGCAAAAATATCGTCAATGAAAAAATAAAAACATTGGTATACGGCCCAAAAAAAACTTATCGGTCGAGCTCTAGTCACTTTATCTTGGTCATTTAATTACCTAAATTCGTATTTCATTTTTGTAAGTTCTAGGTTACTATTGACGTTGCCATTGTTTTAGTTATCCCCAACATCTTGCACGTTTGATTGCTTTAGGAACCCAGGCAACCCAGTTTGGGAAAGAAGTTTTTAGGTTCCAACAGCCCTCGCATTTAGGCAAACTTGGCGATTTTTTATCTACGAGATGCTTTCTCCAATTGCGAACAAAATACTTCATGCAAGGAAATTCATGCAACTAAAAGGACAATGTTAATACTGTATATGAAGTGATGGGCATATAATGATAGGGCCACAGACTGATAGGTAGGTCAATAGGTACAGTAAATGCGTATTGTTAACCCCCTTACATGTGATCTTCTCTCAGTATTACGGAAAATGATGCAAATAGGCTAAGTTCTCAATTCGGTTTTCCATAAAGTTTAAGGAAATCATATAGCCTGATGTGGTTTTTCTGTTATGGGTTTGGAAATCACTCGATTAACGTGCGACTGGAGCGTGAGTGACACATTTGAACAAATCTTGTTGCTGATCTATAAATAGGTTTGAAATGTGCAGTTCTGGTACTGCTTTGCTTTCAAGTGAGAAGCTGAATTGCTTTTTCGTCAAGCAGTTTTAAGCTTTTTCTACTTGAATTCGGGGAATACTAGTAGGTAGACCCTGGTTGTACTGTGTAAAACACTTGGTATTCGTTACAGGTTTTGGTTCTTTAAATTTCTTGCCCTTGTCGGCATCATTGTGGGGGCTTTCTTCATTCCACGTGGCAACTTCGGTGTGGCTTGGTACTACATTGGTATCGCCGGGGCGTTCGGTTTCATACTTATCCAGGTATGCAGAATCACTTGTAGTTTGAAACTGATGTACTGCGTCTGTCTTGAACTTGTGCTGTGAAATGCAATGTGTATCGCCATATAGGTAGGTGTGCTGTTGACCTGTAACAGCACAGGCTATTCCTAACAACTTGATACGCTGCTGACATCGCAGCTGTGTGTACTAGCTCCAGCTTCCACAACTAACTTCATGCCGCACTGCAGCATATAACTTTTGTGGAGTCGTTTTAGAAAAGCATATCCAATCGTCTGTCAGGCCAGCGCTTCCGAGCGCTAGCCCGGTGTTGTTTAAAAATATCCTTTCCGCGTGTGTTTTAACGGTTTTTACAGCAGTCGTTGCTTTGAGACACACACTGACTTGCGGCATTCCAGTGATAAAGATCTGCGTTGACTTTGAAAATACACCTAATCTTATGTTTGTGCACCTTCCATGGCAGCTTGTCGTGCATAAAAAGGTTTGAAGTGTGAACAGTTAGTTCAGTTTATTCGGGAAACTCACACACACAAAAACTCACAAAAATTAACAAGATTGGATATGAATGTATATTGTCCAACTTTGTGAATAGTTTCTTAAAAGCTGATAGTAGCCATGCTTTTGAATTAATGCATCATTTTAGCTATTTGCAGTTTATAAATGTCGTTAAGACATTAAATTCTAAGTGTGCATACTAGTCTTTAGCATTTGCTCTATATGAACTAAATGTAATCAATCTTATGGTTTTATTCGGTATTGTTTTTATTGGTTTTAGTGAGTACGGTAAAGCTGATATCTTACTAGTTATTGCATGCTGAAGTTGAGAGTAGACTAGACCAGGGTCCTTCGATCTTATTTGTCCGAGGGCCACATATGCTATTACACAACAGTCCGAGGGCCGGACATCTTAAGCACAATTGTAATTGTTTCAGAATATGTTACATTCTACCGAATTAAAAAATTTTTGAAAATATATTATTTTTTCCTTGACAAAATGGATTCGCGGGACGTAGTTTGGAGGCCCCTGGACTAGACTATAATGTACAGCTATTAAGGAATTAATGGGAAGGTAATGAAAGAGCTCCACAGGCTTTGGATATTTGTTTTTTTTTACTTGAGCTATGCTCAACAACCAGGATGGTTTGTTGTTATCTTATGCTACGACCAAGTATTTAACATTATCGAACGCGCCTTTCTGATTGCTTTGGCTACTGCATTCGTATGTGTATATATGTGCATGTACATGCGAGTAGAATAAGAGGGCCACGCTCTTACAGCATTTCATCTACAACTATTTTGTGAAAATTTATGTGAATTATTGCTGCAGCTGGTCTTGCTCGTGGATTTCGCTCACGCCTGGAACGATTACATGCTTGAGAAACGGGAAAATTCGGACTCTCCGCGGTGTTGGAGCGGTCTGCTCCTCGCCGCCACGTTGTTCAACTATGTACTGTGCATTACCGGTGTCGTTCTGTTCTACATCTACTACGCCTACGTAAGTGCCTGTATGCAATAACTTAAATATTGTTCTTCTTTCCACGAAAATCGGTTGCCAGCAAAAAAGTTGTAATGTTGCGCTACATGTTTTGGAGCTGTTAGGTATTGCCACTCGCTGTGTCATTTTTCGCGTCATTGCATTTCAGGGCGACTGCACCACAAACAAGTTTTTCGTGAGCTTCAACTTAATACTCTGCGTCGTCATTTCTGTAGTCGCCGTTCTTCCTCGAATTCAAGAAGGCAAGACATTTTTATTTGTGAATTATTGAGAGTGATTGAAAGATGAACGTCATGTGCTTGAAGCGCGCTTCCCCGTCGCAGCTAGAACCGACATAAAAACCCAATATACATATGTTTGCAAGCAAGGCAGCATACAAACACCAGACAGTAACGTGTTGCTTAAAACCTTTGTTTGAAAGAAGCCAAGTCACTTACGATGTCGCAAGAAGGACGATAAAAATTGTGCAGTGCAATTGCATATCTCCAGGTCTTGTGTGGTGAGCACGCAAAAAAGCACGAAAAAACGCTTTCGACGGTATATATATATATATATCTATATGTGCAGTATATATGTTGTATCTGCCGCGATGCGCGGGGTTTGGATTCTTCACTCACCTGACGTTGGTTGCCACGAGAAATCGCTTACGATTTTCGCCCACGTTGAAAGCGTTTTTTCTTAACAGAGCAGCTCAGTTCAGAAGCAGACAATTGCCAGCCTTATTTTGAAACAAAGAACGTAGCTACTGCAAAGCAGCGGTATTGATTTTTTGGCAAATAACGCGGTTGTCTTTCATGACACGGAGGATCTTGTGTTTTGCCGCGTCGCTGCATTCATAAAACGCTAATCGAAGCGAAACTACTTACTGGCGCGCTGCGACGAACAAACTCTCGTTTTATTTGTCTACAGCCCAGCCCCGTAGCGGTTTACTCCAAGCGTCGGTTGTCAGCCTTTATTGCATCTATCTCACTTGGTCGGCAATGAGCAGCGATCCCAACAAGAGCTGCAATCCCAGCCTGATCACTGTAGCTGAAGTGAGTCAAAAGCGTTATTTTACTTCATTCTTATTATAAGCCTAACAACGGCTGTGAAAAAGACAAAAAGAGTAACCAACACGGAAAAGGGAAGAACCATTTTTGTTATACTCTCGTTTTAAAGCACCGCATTCTTGTTTTGATGAAAAAGCAATGTGGAATGTGAGTGCATTTTCCAATACCAGCTAACCACAGCGGCACACACCATTACTCATCAGTTTCCTGCTGACACTGCATACTAGCTGCGTCCCCGATAATGTCAGCCACTACAATGCTGGTTGCTATCTGCGGAAAACCAGCTCGTTTCATGCTTGATCGCTTTCAGATCTTCAAGCACCGCGCGTGACATTTTAAGATTGGCTCTCGGGGCAGCAGCGTTTCGGTTTTCTGCCACCATGTCGACCTTTGCCAGCAAGTTCGCCTAAAGGAGCAACGTGACGACTGTATCTTTTCGATCTATGACTTTGGTGTTTTAATTGGTGCAGAAGCCTACAAACTGATGTAGAGAAATTGCTCACCACATTGATCACGGTAATCGATGTTACCGAAAATATTTGGATGATAATTCTCATGTCTGTTTCATTTGCTTTCTCCGTTTTTCGTGGACCAAAGATAGAAAGAGTTTGCCATCGTAGGCCTACGTGGTTGCAGTAGCCTACTTTCCTTAGCTTAAATCCCGGTTAACTTTGCACTCGGTCGTTACTGATCTGTGTCCAGCAATTTTAAGACAAGGTTATGAAATTCGTTGCCAATTCTGTATCTACATCAAAACACAGTTTAAATTGTTTATTTTCACGAACATCAAGTAGGACAATGGACCATGTGATAAAAACGCACAATTTTTATTTTTTGTAATTGTATCTATAAACTTCAAGCATTTGCGCAAGTAATCGTCCAAGCGTGAACTGTTAGGCATTGTGCTCAAATTCTTATGCATACACAAGGTTAGTTGTGCAGAGGAAAACGCATTTTTTTATTTTTGAACAAAATGTGGCTGGCTGACTGGTACAGTGGATTCAACACGCGTCATTAGAGCTGATGTAAGCTGGGTTCGATTATTATCGTCATGCCGAAGACGTGTGAAACGATACTTACGGCTGTCCAGTCTCGCATTAAAGCCTTAATGAAATTTTCTCTATACACAGGGATTAGATTGGTAAAAGTTGGTAAAAGCAAAAAAGAATCGTGATTTTTGCTTATATTTAAAGTTGAAAAGAAAAACAGCATGTTTTTTGCTTATTTTTTTTTAAGCCGCTTATAAACGTTGGTATTCTTTGTTAACGAGTGCTTGTTAACTTGCGAAAAAAAATTAAGAAGTTACTACTTTTACATATTTGTTTCACGGTGATGCTCTTCTTCGTGCTTTCGTGCCAATAAGAGTATCGCGCGAAAGTCGCACTTTTGATAATGTTTTTGCATTATGCCAGTTTAGTGCGCAAAGACTTTAAACTTTTCAATCAAATCATCGCGGGGCTTGGAAATTTTTTAGATGTGCGCATGTTTGTTATGAGCGTGGACTAACGCTCACCATATCGCTAAACACTTTGACTCTGCCCTTTGAGGCACTTGGGCGATGTATGGTGAGCGCGAACTGGCGATAATTCGTAACTTTGGACAGACAGCGGGTGTGCAGTATCGGAGCGTGTGTGTGTTGGAAGCATTTTTGAAGTAATGCTTGCAATACCTCTTACAGGCGTTTAAATAGGAGAACCGCCTAAGATTTCGAAAGAGTTGGTGAAGTATCTTACAGTATTTGTACGTCGTGTTACGATCTCTACGCTGATCAGCAAATGCTCTGAAACGTTCTGTTTTGAAAAGTTTTACGCCAGCCAAACACACGTGCTGAGCTACCGTACGTTGCCCAAGTCACACGACTCTATCGTGACTCAGCCTCGCCTCGTGATGTTTCGTGTGACGCTTCACCGTTGGTATCAGATCGTACAATTGTGTTTTGCTGCAAGCATGTGCCCATTTCAAGTTCACTTTGATGTTCGTCACGTCGTGTAAACCGGCGTGTCGGTGTGGAACGCAGTAGCCGTGCTACACAGCCCGTTCGTGTGGCGCGTCTGCCACCGATGGTGAAGATCTTGCTCGCTTGTTGCTGTCTGTTGTGCGCTTAGCGGTGATGGCGTTAAAAACGGTTTTCTTTGCCAAAGTCAACATTTCCGCTAGAAAGGTCGTATCAGTGAAGCTTGTGTTCTTGTCGCTGTGGTGTACCTCAATAAGTTATCAGGCGAGATCGATGCTGTTTTGCTCAACCGCCTTGGAAAAAAACACTAATATGTTTCTACCTTGCTAGGAATAGCAAAACCAAGGCTGTGATCTGTGGGGTTGTCTTCATCTTCCATGTGGGCGTGTTATATTAGCACTAAAGTATGATTGTGCAATGTGTGCACGGACTGTTTTATGGCATGAAACAAGTCGTAGGTAGATCCGACATAAGAGCCTAATGCCCACGTTTGCAAGCAAGGCAGCATATACGTGTTGCTTTACCACCTTTGGTTAAAAGAAGCCAGGTCGCTTACGATGTCACAAGAAGGACGATGAAAAATTGTGCAGCGCAATTGCATATCTCCCATCAAACACAATACGGCTGAACGTTCTTCAAATTTTTTTTACGTACCAAATGTTCGCGGACTTGTTGCGGCGCTATTGAAGGTTTTTTGAAACGGAAGCTATGCGAAGAAGTAAAAGATTTTTTTCGGCCCTCAGTGTATGAAAAACATGGAGAAAAATCTCCGTCAGCTCTAATTTACGCTTTTGTATTTCAGGATATTGTCGGTAAAGGCAGCAAGCATCCCAATACCACCGTCACACCATCCCCGAAAACCAACGTGCAGTTCTGGGACGAACAGAGCATTGCCGGGCTGTTTGTTTTCTTCGTTTGCGTTCTGTATTCCAGGTATCTAGCCACGTTTTTCGAATTGTCAGTGTGTCTCCTTGCGTCGAACACCTTTATCGACTCGACTTGTTGAAACGTCCGAACGCCCTTTTTTCTCACAAGACATTTCCCCTTGATAACAGGGGTTCCCAACCTCGAGTACCTGTACCCCTAAATATCTACAAGTACATTTGCCTATCTGAAGGGGTACACTTAAGGTTAGCAATGGAAGAGAAAAAATATATTTATGTAGTTAGTTCCAAATATTGGTACATGTATCTGTGAATATTATTTTCAAAAATCTTTATATGCTTGTTGTTAAATATATGTATAATCACTAATCATAGATCATTGATTAGTCATGATAAAATATTTTGTCATAAGAAATTTTAGGGCTACGTGCTCATCTGTTGCAATGCTGAAGGAGTACAACGTCAAAGAAAGGTTGGGAGCCATTGCTTTAGAAGATTAGCTGGTATTCACCCTTTGCGCAAAATGTACTTGAAGATATTTTACCCAAGAGTCTTGGCATTTACTTGTTGTACATTATGTTAAAAACAATGATGCAACAGCACCTTTGCTAAAATCCCGCACAAATAACGGAACGATCCTATTCGCCGTTTCACTGCAAGATTCCAGGTGTCCTGCGTGCGTCTGAAGTACTTTTCTGAGAAAAACCTTGTCGTGACCGGCGTACCCTGACCGTGAAAGTTCGCTGTAGCCCGCGCAAATCACCCTTCTAGGCTTTTCAGGTGGTTAACGTTAAAAAACGTTAAATGTGCTGGTCCAAACGATACAACCAACGAGATAATATAAACTGACGAATTTTCCAGCGCCAGTTATGTAGATTGGCGAAGATGTCTCATCTTACCCGGGAATCGGAATCGCGGAACCCGTTGGTTATTACAGAGGAGCAAAAGCACCAGTCAGCTGGGAATGAAGTGTCCGAGCCTGTTAATTACTGAGCTCATTTCGTCTGATAGTCAGAGACGTAAATGCATTTTTTGCAAATGTGTGCTATTTTGTATCGCCTTTTAGTTTTTTGAAACCTCAAGCTTTTGATGGCAGGCTACTCGTGAACAACAAGTTGCAAACGCGATTGGCGCAGAAGTGGGGCTTTTGCCGACGCGTGTAACGTGTCGAAGAAATGTGCTTGCAACACCACAGCCTCAGATCCAACGCACGAAATCACCATTTCAGGCTCCTGTCGTGGGCACCACAGCTAACTTGTTTCAGTGCGTAGCACCGGAAGCGCCATAAGAGCTGAAAACATTGTTGCGCGGTTGATTTGCTTTTTAGAAAAAACATGGATTTGAATAATGGCTTACCAAAGAGTCTCGCCAAATTGAGTCTGTTATATGTGCTGTATTGCTGTGCACCCGATAACTTCGAAAAGAGTAGATCCATGGATTTAACGATTTGTCACTTCAGGTGCCATTGTGCTTTGGCTGACTTGACTGCGTTTCAGGAGTATATCGCGGTGAGCCAGTCTCTCCTGGTGGCCAGTGAAGCTGTGGCAGGAGCTGATTAACTCACAGCGTACCCGCATACCTATTAAAGTGTTTGAGCTCTTCAGGGTATAGCGCAGGGGTGGCCAAACTGCGGATTGCGAGCCGCATGCGACTCTTTGAGCTTTCCGAAAAATCATATATTTGTTTTTTATTTTTTATTTCTGTTGCAAAGTGTAAAAATATTGTAAAGTGGTCAGTGGTGTGTTTTAGGGGAGGCGAGCGAGGCACTTGCCTCGGGCCCCCCCTTTTTGGGTCCCCACCGTCAGGTGTTACGCGCATAAATTTTCCTTATTTCGGTGAAAAACTTATTATTCACTCATATTAATGTACTACAAAGCAGATCATAAGCGATTACTCTGATTTCAAAGGAGCCCCAACAGTTACTGTTATGTAAAATTCTTTGCTTTCAAAGAGGTCCCCAACAGCTATTGTAATTTGTAAGTACCATGCTTTCAAAGGGGCCCCCAACAGCAATCGTAAAGTGTAAGTACTATGCTTTCAAAAGGACCCTCAACAGCATCAGTAATGTAAAATTTCTTGCTTTCCAAAAGGCTGCCAACGGCAATTGTAATGTGTAAGTACTATGCTTTCAAAGGGGCCCCCAATAGCAATCGTAATGTGTTGGTAATATGGGCCCCAACAGCAACTGTAATGGAAAATTTCTTGCTTTCCAAGAGGCTGCCAACAGCAATTGTAATTTATAAGTACTATGCTTTCAAAGGGGCCCCCAATAGCAACTGTAATGTAAAATTCTTTGCTTTCAAAGAGGCTCCCAACAGCTATTGTAATTTGTAAGTACCATGCTTTCTAAGGGGCCCCCAGTAGCAATCGTAATGTGTTAGTAATATGCTTTCAAAGGGGTCCCAAACAGCAACTGTAATGTAAAATTTCTTGCTTTCCAAGAGGCTGCCAACAGCAATTGTAATGTGTAAGTACTATGCTTTCAAAGGGCCCCCAACAGCAATTGTAGTGTGTAAGTACTATGCTTTCAAAGGGACCACCAACAGCAACTGCAATGTGCAAGTACTGTTCTTTGAAAGGGGACCAAACAGCAACTGTAATGTATAAGTACTATACTGTCCAAGGGACCCATCCACCAACTCCAATGTGCAAATAAAGAAAAACTTCAAACCAACTTTATACCTAAAAAATTTTGTTGGTTAAATTTCTTCCAAAAAGTTCTGAAAAGACCCTATCAAATAAGAGCAAATATTTACACCAAATGATAAATTTTTATACCAAATGATAATTTTTTACACCAACTGATGGTTTTTAGAGATTTGAAAATTTGGTTTATTGATAATTTTATGAAAATGCCACATTTGAACAGAAAGTATCCAAGTGGAGCAGCAAAAAGGATTAAATTTAAAGCAAATTTAGTGTTGTAAATCTTCTTGGTTGTTGTTGTTTATGGTTTCATGCATTTCCATAAAGACATGAATGTGAACGAATTCGGTTTACCAACTACCAAGCATTTTATCAAAAGGGAAGTGTGAAACTTTCAAAGGGGTAAACTTTGTAGTTTATTGATGATGAATGCAGAGAAATGGGGCGTGAAAATAAAGAAGTGGAGGCAATGCCAACTTGCTATTGCCTAACTTTTATGTGTTGCCAGCCTTGTCTTCCCACCTTTCAGTGTTTTCAAAGTTGCGTATCATGAACACACCTTTACATTATCTCCTGCTATGTCAGTCATGCCGTAGTCTCAGGAACGTATCCTTCGGTGGTCGTATCTTAGGCTTGATCAAAAGTGCTTATCACGGTTGGCTGAATATGATGACGTCATCAGAGGGGCCCTTTTTGGTCGTGCCTCGGCCCCCCCAACCTTAAACCTACCACCGAAAGTGGTACTGTGGTAGCTAGTGTGCCGTACAGTTTTGCTTTTGCAAGCCGTTCCAAAAATAATTATGATGTCACAGAAGCGTACATTGCAAATAAATTCGTGTTTTTAAACTTATATGTTGCGGCTCTTTGTAACTTGGGTTTTCCGATATGCGGCTCATACATGGAGCAGGTTTGGCCATCCCTGGTATAGCGCGTCCGATCAGCTTTTGGTTATGGCCTTTAAACATTCTACTTATCTTTTTACGACATTCACCAGCCACAAAAAGATCGAACTGAATAAGCACGGTTAACCACCCCTTTACCGATGAAGATTCCTTACTTTGCACGAACTAGAACGGCATTGTGTTTGCTCAGTGTACATCTCGGCGCCAATGACTTACGGGCGTCCGTCTTAGCGAAAAGCGTTTTTTTGCTGCACCCTCTTGTGCCTATTTTTTGCTTTATTTAGTTCTTCCCTGTTTCGTACCTGTTTGCACTTGATGGTGTGTCCATCTTCACGTAACCTGGCGCACATATGAGCACGCTGTGTAATTTGTTATGACGGAAGCTAAGATCGTGACGACCGCCGCTTAATTTTGAAACGTCCCGTTGCGGTCACAACCTTCCCCCCTGCTAGCCCATCAGTGATTGGTTCGCAATCTTATTCTTTATTTTTACTACTACAAGCGATTGAAATTTTTTTTCATGAGCAGGTTGAAGGCAAAAATTTAAGTCAATGTATCGATTTTGGAAGCTGTTAGTCTGAGTATTGATGATCGCTGTTATCGTTTGTCGTTAAAAGCAGCAATAATTTTAAATATTAAATTTGTGGTGCAAGTCTTCTCTTCAACACTTGTTACAACTTTCTGCTGGAAACGTTTATCATTTATGAAATGCACCTGGATACCAGAACATTTGCTATGCCATGCATCAAATTTTCTTGCCTGGTGTTCATCAGTAAATCTACGTTTATCTTCGAACGTTATATTTTTGAAAACATCCCACATTGCTATTGCGCAACACTTCGGGGTTTGGCTAAAAGTCCTTTAGTTTCGGTGGTCTCAAGAATCATAAATTGATTGCCTTTCTCGTTGTTCTCTTTAAGGATTGACTGACTTGTTGACCTCGCAGTCATTTTGCCAATCGTCGTAAAATACAATTGATTGATTGATCTGTCGTGACCCACTGTCTCCGTCGCAGTAGCGGCTAAACTGTTTCTGTCTTCGCCTTTCCGCGTGTTGGTCACGTAGGACTACAACAAGGGAAGCTACCACAGGTGGTCTGTGGGTAACCCGCACCTTATGCAAAAGAAACGACTTGTGAAGGAATTCAATAATTTATCCTATGCCGCGAAGCTCGTTGCATCTTAAAGCGTTTTTTTCTTTGCTAATCTTTTTTCATCCAAATCGAAGTTTCGCCACACACTTCTTAAAATTTTGCACGATCTCGGCGAAATACGCCGACTCCGTTTCGCATCAATCGTTGACAATGTATGTCGAGATTTGTGGGCGGCTTGTTTTCGACTCCGTCTGCTCGAAACAGCGCAGTGCGTTCTTATCAAAGATCCACCGCCCCGGCGGGGCTCTAGCAGAAAATATGAACCGTATTTTCCTCGTGTTTCAGCATCCGCTCATCGACCCAGAGCAATGTCAATCGCCTCACCTTCCATGAAAATGTGGTCTTGGACGATGGGGAGAGCACCAACGACAAAGATGTACGTATTCACTGTAGGTGTAGCGGTGTGAATGTCTGCTGTGAAGAACGTGACGTCATTTCCTAAACGTAACTGTGATTATGACGCATTTCGGTCTTTTCTGCTGCTCCATAAGCGCGAGGTCGTCCTTCTTTGAGGCAGGCTTATCAGCTTCTTCGTACCTGAAACTGATGTCGAAACCTGCGTGTATAGCGCCAGCGTTTTGGGAGAACCGTGTGCTAGCTACTTGTATATTAGTGTTGCGAAGTGCGAATGTTTGCCTACACTACATTTTTGAGGTTTCGTTTGTAAACGATGTTGAAATCCTGTTCGAAAATGCGATCGGGATATCGGACACGAAAGCGATCATTTGCATCGTATTCGGGCAGGTTTTCTTCGGAAGTTGGCGCGACGGCCTCGAGTTACAGTGCTCTGACTTCTGAAAAACGCGCAGTTAGCTACTTTTCAATGAGCAAAATAGAATTATTCAAACCAGAGCGTGTGATTGTCCTCGCATTCGGAAAATTAGTAGTTCCGCCAACAATTGGTTTTGCTTGGTGAATATTGCCTTTCATGTTAAACGCAGCTATTACCGCGCAGTCAAATCTTTATATCGCAAAGTAAAAATTTAATAGTAGCCTTTTGTATGCGTCACAGTTTCCAAGAAATGACTGGGGTCGTGACTTGTTCGAGTGTGTAGAGCAAACTTCATTGTGAGTTATTTGGTAAACGCTATGCAATCATACTAGAGATAGACATTTCAGGTGCACGTTACAAGCTCCTTAGTACTGGGAAATGACAATTCGTCGCTTGCATTTTTCCCTGGAGAGCTTGTATCTCGTACTGCTTGCATGGATCGCTGGAACCGATTTTGACCCTCCGCTCTTGTGGTCAACAGTCAGGTTACGTTCGCGTGGATTCGCGCATGGTGCTTCAGTCCCGGTCTAGATGGGACGCGGTGTGATAAAACGACAATGTGGCGTACAGCTGTATTTTTTATGCTTAAGTTGTATTTTCGGTGCTTCACCCGCAAAACGAACAAATGTGTTTGTGTTCCCCAAAAAAAAAAAATGTTTTCGCTTGGAAGCTATCAAAGTTGTTTGTTGTATGTTGCTGTCGCTGTGTATTTCAGCCTGCCATCACTTCATAAAGTTTTCAATGTGATCGAAAAACCTTCGTCCTCGCAGGTTCTCGTAAAAGATGCGGAAAAGGGCGGCCAGCGCGTGTACGACAACGAGCAAGAGGCGGTGGCGTATTCTTACTCCTTCTTCCACTTCATGTTTTTCCTCGCCTCACTCTACATCATGATGACTCTGACCAACTGGTACCGGTAAGCAAATACGTGACTCGCTTGTTTGTCTTCTCCTCTCGTTTTGTTTGTCTTGGTTAGCGTAGTATCATGTAAGTATCCAACCTGTCAACGATTCTTTGTGTGTGCGTGTGGACAACGAACGAACGTCTTACTGTTGCGCATTGTCAAGTCGTTTTGAGCGTTTCCTGTGACGTCACCCGCAGCAGGTGCACACCCCTTCTTCTTCCTAGAACGGGGTTCTTATCTTTGACGACGTTTCTAAGTTGCTTGAAACTGGCTCGCAGTCAGCAGATTTTTACCAGAAGACATGAAGAAACACTGGAAATCGTGAGCATTTAAACGAAACAACAAACACCTTCGCTTACCAAGAAAGACGTGTTTGTTTTCTCGGCGCGAGTTGCCTTTTTAACGAATTGTTCAGCGCGCGTTCGAAAGGGGTGAAATTTCTTCTTGTTTCGATGGAATCCACTTGTTCCTTCTTCGTGCATTGCCATTGAGAAATGATCGTGTCCGGGTCAGATTACTGTGGACGGTGTAGAGAGGACTGGTTGTACGCGACAGATCTACATCCCAGTCGAACTTTTTTCGTCGATTTTAACTTCGTTTAACGCGAACTGCGTTCTCGTGGTCGTGCTTGATGCTGATTTTTCTTTTTATGACAGGAAGTAGGGTTACGGAATGCTGCGTTCTGTAAGTGGTTTCGTTACATCGAAAATCCGATGAAAGTCATTTCGTCCTTCCGCTCCTCAGCACAAAATACGAGGACCACTCGCATAGCGCATCGATTTTCAACTTAAACCGCCGATACAAGTTCGGTCTTCGGTTGAGATAAAGAAGGAATGTGAAATGCTTTCCTTCGTGGAAAGACGAGCTGAGAGTCGGTTTGTTGTTTGTTTCGAGAAACTTCTCGACGGCGTAGTTGTGATTGGATCTATTTCCAGGAATCAATTGTGACAATTGCTCCTCTGATGCTGTTTTCTTGGACGTAAAAAGTTTGCAGCCAGCGAGTAATCTGACTTGAACACGATCATGCCGCCAACCCTGCTGCCCGGATGACGAAGCCCCTTACGTAGTTACTGCTTGGCATTCGTGCAAAATAGGCTTGAAACCGCATTCGCAATTCCAACCACCTGAGACGTGTGCAGTTTGGCGTTTGACAAGTTAACTTCCCACGCGGACATTGTCCGCCTTGTACGTATTGCGAATATTTGTCAGTGGTGAGAAAAAAGCGTCACTAGAGGTTGTGGCCACGCACCGCGTTCGTACGGCAAAGATCGATTTGTGTCCAGCAAGAAATTATTTGTCGTCCACGTGCAGTTGACAACATTGCGATGACAATAATCGACCCGTCAAGTTTCCTACTCGAACGCGGCTCATGCAGCAAAAAAGCAATTTGCTGTCAAAGCTGTGGGCCGTCGTCTGCGTTTCCGATTTTATTTCAAGAAAAAACGTTGCTATTTCTGATTTGCCAGTTGACAAAGTTATTTTCGTTTTGTTTTCAAGCCGTCGTGCCCCTTGGCGGCGGTTCTTCCATCAAGCTGTCGATTGCAGCATCACTGCGTCGCTGGCCACACGTGAACGCCCCTTATGTCTTCATTTTTGTATGAACGGCGGCAAAGGACGATTGGTATTAGTTTTCGCTGAAGACGGCCGGAGCTCGCACAAATTGCCGAAAAGCTGCTGTTGCCCGCAGACGCTTTATACTTAGTTCTTTCTTTTTGGAGGGGAGAGGCAGGGCCATGTTGCTTTGAGGTTGCTTTGCACGCACGGTGCTAGGTAGAACCATTGCAGGTCCTGTTTGTGCTTAAGACGCTTGTTTTGCTTTAATGAACCGTTAGTCTTTTCCTGTCTCCCACTACTGGCGTGACGCGCTGTAGAACGCACGGGCAACAACCGCGTCGCCAGCTGACGTCACCGCAATATATCATACTGAGCGTTTTGTTGACATCGTCTTCAGCGAAGGCGGAAGTGTTGCCAACTTCTCTAGTTGCTGCAAAACTCTTTTTTGTAGAAACCTCGCGCACCCACCTCATCCGGCCATTCTAATACAAGCACGTGCCGCCTCTCACATCCCGCCTGTTCTTCCGTGTGAACGGGTCGCGAGGTTGTGGTTTTCCAACAATTGCGCGATGGCATTGCCTTCCTTAGATTCACGATCGCAATCGTGTTCATTTGACAAGCTTGCTCCATACAACGGATCTGGAACTCTCGTCTTCAGCGCACCGCCCCAAACAGGCATGGCTCGGCGCAACCATCCGAATTTGCCGCAGAGTCCCGGCGCAGGTATCGGGAGATCTTGTTTGACACACGAAATCAGCACATAAAGTTGTAAAAACTGCCACGACCTTCGAATTTACTCAAAGATGCCAATTGTGGAACGAGGGTTCCGAAGTCCAAAAAATGAAAAACCACTGCTTTATTTGAAAGTCAATATCATAAACAAGACTTTCACATCCACTAACTGTTAAAGTTTGAGATCAATGGGATGTTTGTTTCCTCTTTTGAAACGATGTACGTTTTTGGCAGGTGATATGTGATACAGGCACTTGTGTTACCTACTGTATCTACAATGTCTTGGACGTTGCTTCGGGTGGGAAGAGAATACGGCATCGTCGAGCTTTTGTGTGGTTCCGATAAAATTTAGCGTGGGAACCTCGCCACGTAGAGCATATTCGATGAAAATCCTCTATGTCGTCTAACCCCCTATTTTTTTGTAGAAAGAAAGAACGATATTTTGCTTGCGCCCCAGCCATTCAGTGCGCTGCACTCGTCAGCTAGTTGATCGGGTGATCATTTCACTGCTTCGTGTCTGAAAATTTGACTCGTATCTCTCGTGTTTTATTGTTTGTTTCACCTCCCAAGACAAAAAAACGTCATCGTCCGCTCCACCTTTTTTTGTAAGCGGTGTCAAAGTTACGGTTGTGCCACAATTACTGTCAAAAAAAGCTTTCTACCTAAACCAGCACTTCCCATTGGAATTTTCCGAATAAGCGCCCGCAATTGTTGTCAAAACCTTATTGGCCAGCGCACTCCTTATCAATCTGTCGTAAGCAAGATTGTAGTTTCGGAATTACACAGAAAAGGTTCCACGAAAGAACGACAGGTTTTTATCGAAACCGGTTGGCGATGTTGTTCGCTGCCCTGTTCGAATCGCCCTCACCGCATCTCTTGGTTTGCTGCGCAGGGCCGGAGAAGATTTCAAAACCATGGAAAGAACTCTTCCCGCGATGTGGGTCAAGATCTCGTCGAGCTGGATATGCTTCGCCCTGTACGCATGGACCCTGATCGCTCCTGTCGTTCTCACCAACCGTTCTTTTGACTGAAGACGTGAAAGAAACTGATAACATTTGTTTGTAAGTCCAGTGTAGTTTTTGTACACACAGTTCGCCTGTTTGCTTCCACGCCGTATCGCTTCTTCTTGGTGCAAAAAGCGCACAGCACCTTACCACAGTACCTGCCTCTCACTGCACACCGGTGTTCTTCGCTGTTTCTGTCAAGTAATGTGTCCAACAAATACGATATTTTCGATTTTTCCGCTACAGCCTTTGCCGTAGTGTAAGTTTTCTCCGAACTTGAAGTGAGTGATACGACAGAATAGCGTCACGCGTCAATCGTATATTAATCAATGTATGTCGTTTCCGCAGCGCAATTGGTTTAATCGCTTGTCGAAACTTCCTAGTTTGACCAAGTTCAGAGGCTGTATGCTTAGTGAGCATGTCGATTCTTTTCATCTGTATATAGCGCAGAACAGGCACTTTTTTGTTTGTTAAGTATGTTTCCGAAAGATTGTTAACGTAACGCTATTAAAAGTTTTTATCGCCTCGCCAACAGTTCATAGTAGTACGTTTGTGATTGTGCATCCGCTAATGGATTGCTTTCTTTCGTTTCGCTGATGGCTCATGTTGCATACGAGTTTTAAGTGCGAACAGTTAGGAGTCCGATGCGCTGTCAGCAAATAGTGATTGCCCTGTTGGATTGTGTTTTTCTGTGCGATTGTTTCCAAACCCGGCTTATCGACTGTGGCGTGTCATTTCAGCATTGTACCCAACTGTGCTGTAATCACCGAGTATACCAAGTCTTTTTTTGCTGTGAACTTTCACTTCGACTTAAGGTCGTTGCGGTGTAAAATTAACATTTGAATGTGTACAAAACTTATTTCATTGTGGTCCAGTCTCTGGATTGTCCTGCAGCGATTGTTAAGGGTGCGCGGATGGCGCGTTGTTCGCGCGCATTAAAATCCATCCTTGCGTTAAGCATTCATCACTGGCAACCGTCGCTGCACATCCGGGAACCTGTCTACAACGACACAAAGCGAATTACGTTTTCGTTGCTCTGCCGGGTCACGAGATCTCGGCAATGCATTGCTGCGACTGATTCAGAATTACGGTGGATGCGACGTTCCGTAGCTTTTTGTGTTCCTGGAAGTGTTTCCGCAATCCAGCAGTAGGTCGCTGACGCGCTTCACGGACGGGGCTTCTTCTGCGATAGAGGTCGCTTGTTGCTACGCGATGTTTCCTGGGCACGGGCTTCTTGGAACGTTCGAACCGAATTGCGTTATTCGTGCGTCATGACTTCGAAGTCGGCGAAACGTACCTGCGTTCTCCCCACCCTCCTATTTGCCTGGCTTGTCGGACGTGGTCGTTAAGTTAGGTGAAAATTGAGTCTGTTTGTTTGGAGGCATGGCATGACATTTTACTCGATAGGCGTGGTAGTTTCAAAGTCGGAATCTGAGATTTGCAAAAAACAGTCATCATTACTAACAAAGGTTCTTTAGCGATTGGGCTTGCGTACTCGCAACAAACCCGGTAGTAACCGGCTGCTTCGGAGTTGCAGCTTTCAGTTCTTTATCAACGCATTTATGTCCACACTTACTTTTACCCACCAAATGCATTTTTTACCCATAGAATGCATTTCTCCAAGGACAAAAATTTTATCCAAAGAAGAGTTTTTCCTCTGTCAACATTTTACCTCGATGAAGGAAGGTGTTTTTGTCAAAAAAATAACAATTTTAATCAACTTCCTGCTTTTTTTCATGAAAGATTCCGGACGATCAAAGTACAGATTCTACCAAAACGTGATTCATCATGCATTTGATTTGTCCTGCTTATTTCTGGTCTTAAATTTTACCCAGCAAGCCGCAGTTTGTTTTTAAGTATATAATTTTGAGAGGGTACCTTGTCTGTTTAGACTCTGACCTCAGATTGGATTGCAGTTCAAAAAGTGGCCCTTGATTGCGATTTTACACTCCCGCTTGCAGAACGTTTGCTCAACGGCAAGAGTATGGATAACCAAAAGCAATCTAGGTGCTTCGTATTGGTCGTAGTCATGTGTAGTGCAAGGAACACGCCAGTTAAATGTGCGTTTATTTGTAAGCAATAGCTTGCGCCATTCGCAGGGCTCGTTATACTGTTTCCTCAGATACATGTTTCCTGTTCAAAAACATCGTAATGGATAAGATCAAAGTCAAACATAAAGTAAATAGTAATATATGCTAGGGGTACCAGTATATTTTGAAAACGCTCAAGGATGTTTATGAAGATGTAAGGGTACATCGACGCTGTTACGGCATCTTCAGTTATAATTCTTTTATAAAAGATTGACACCGTTATCTGTGACATCACTGCTCTCTTGTTTGTTCGTTCATACTTCACGTCGTGGAAAAAATGTTTTGGGGGCAATGATGGGATGAATCAGTTCTTTGAAGTTTTTACGCATAAGTTTGCAAATTAATCTACGAAAGTCTTCTACGAAAAATCAAACGTTCGCCCTGAAATTCGATGCCCCACTGCCTAGCTTTCAACACATCTTTTAAATTATTTTGCCATGCAAGTCCGACTGCGAAGACCATAATTGCACATTTGTGCTGACGTTTGCTGCACAAACGTGAGCTTTCGGTTTATTTTGTCACGCCAGCAATTGAAGATAACACAGAGTGAATGGAACACGTCATTTCCATGCATCTTTGATTCTGCCACACTAGTGTGACCTGAGACTAGTGATTGTGGAATTGATGCAAAGGTTGCAGCCGCAAATGGTCCCAGTTTCTCCAAATCCATCTTTTGAATGGTTCCGTAAGAAGTCGAGGATCTGAACAATTAACAATAGGAAACAATATTCATGTTGAGGCATGACAATACACTGGAATAAAAAATATCCCCTGACTACTTCATCCTCCATGATTCCATCCAGTGGCGGATCCGGACCAGGCGTTTGGGGGCAGTCAAATAGGGGGCGCCAAGAAGGACTTCACTTGCTTAAATACCAAAGATCTGCCACAATCGTTGGGTGTCACACAAAAGTGGTTACCATTGGTAGGCCAAAAAAGGTTATTTTTGTTGGTCAACTATGCGATTTTTCAGAAAATATCCAGTTTGAAAGCGCTGTATATCATTAATTCAGTAAACGTTTGAAACAGGTCCTAAACACTGGGCCTTATTTTTCACAAGCTACACAAATCTCGTATATCTACAAAATGTATTTCAAAGGTATAAGAGCATGCTGCTTGCCAGAGTTTGCCACTGTTTTGGCTATCCGTAGCGAAATCAGTGAAGAACAATGTCTGAAACGCATACCCGACCTGGTAAGAAGACGGTTCTTCTTAGACTTGGAAGTGACCACTCATGTCCAGAGCCGGATTAAAGGGTAGGGGGACCCGGGGCAGTTTTGACTGGAGGGCCCCTATGACGTCATCGTTTGTAAAATTTGTTTTTGCTGATTCGCAACGTTCTTGTTTGCTTTTTCCGGTAGTCGATTACGTGCCTGCCGACTTTACTCGATTGTTAGCCGCCTTTGATTGCAAGCCGCACGAAATGGTGTTAAAAATTAATATAAGCTGCCCTTATTGTAAACCGCACTTGAACACAGGTTACCAAGCCTCTGAGCTGCATTCGCAACGTTCGTGTACTCGTGCGTTTCCCGTTAATTGGCAGCCCCAGTACTTTAATGATGCTTACACCACCACANCTGCCTTCTGTTTATCATAATCCCTCCTGTGACGGATGTGCAAGTGATGCTGAAGAAAATCGAATGCGAAAGAAGAGTTTGGTCGACAAAACGTAACCAAAGAAAGACTGAGCGTCATCTAAACCTTGCGATAAAGTAAACAAATAAAATATGTAAGCCGCATGAAATGATGAAATACTTTATAACCCGCGGCTTACAGTCGAATAAATACGATACTCAGCTGCACATATAGTTGGCTGCGAGAAGAGAGTTTGTGATATAAACACCACAGTGTATTCTTACTAAGAAAAAATATTTCCACAGGCTAGAGAGTTACTCGGCAAGAAACAACA
>JGI24158J21664_10002345_pt1 | contig 22814 bp, 16 predicted proteins | sample Ectturendosymbi3_FD_21664 | JGI IMG/M metagenome (IMG submission 21664)
AAAATGTAATGTACCAACAGCTACAGAAAATTTGTAGGGGGAAAGTTTGTACAAAAAAGTTTTTCGGGCAAATTTGGGAAAATCCGGGCAAAATATTTTTCGCACCCCCAAAAAATTGCCTGCTCCTACACCTATGGGTACAGAGGGTGAGAAAACGCATGAAAAACAAATGAATGCATAAAGGATGTCAACACAAAACAGGCTGAAAAAATACATGGAAACATGAACGAAATCCTAAAGCAAATTTATTTCTGAAGTATGAAGTAAACTCTATGTAGAAACTTAAACAATAATTTAAGCTTTTGAGATAGTTTTACAGTAATTAAATAATTTGCAAACCATACTCTTACCAACCATTCAAACGTGCAGGTACGCCATTTTTTCCTTGCAAAAAAGTACTACCTACTAAATCTTACGCAACTTCCGCAATGTGACAAACACCCTGAGTCCCAGGATTTGCTAAAGCTGGGCATGTCATAACTCGGCAGTTGGTTCAGCTAAAGAGCTGTCCAAAGAGGTGAAAAACTTGTACTTTCGATAAAAAAATTGAAAAGTTTAAGATTTAAACTTCTTTGTGGGTGACGTCATATTGAGGTAGATTTAGGCTTTTTGCCTTACATCATGAGGCCCTGGGGCCCAACCGCAAAAGGGAGCCTTTTGCTTCTTTAAACAAACTAGGTGACAATATGCATCTTTGGAGCCCTTGATTGTTTTCCTAACGTTTGTGGTTTCGAAGTTATGGCCTAAAAACTACAGATTATAAAATTAATTGCTTAGAAAACATTAAACAATTTAAATTGTTTATTTTGTAGTTTACAGGTCATAACTTGTTAACCACAAATGCTATCGGAGGCCAATCAAGAGCTCTAAATATGCGGATTTTTGCCTAGCTATTTTTAACACGAAAAAAACTCCCATTTGTCGTTGGAGCCCANGGTAAAATGAAGTGANCCAAAAAGGCACAAACTCACCCTCATTATAACGTCACCCACACGAAACTCAAATTCAACATTTCCTAATCGAATGTACAAATCCTACCGCATGTTTAGAGGGATTGAACAGCTCTCTATCTCCATCTGCTGGCGACTTATGGCCGAATGTGTTGGTGCTATTTTGCGCCAAAATTTTGTCGCACGAAGGATTTAAAAGTTTAACAACCTTAGAAATTCAACAATATTAAATATAAGTAGTGTATGAAATTGTGTAATGCTGCATTAATGCATGTATTTAAGAAACACTCTCATGAGAAAAAAGTCGCCATCCAGAGATTGTGTCTGTTGCAAAGTTCATAACTGGACATGTTACATTTTAGACAGAATTAGCACTGTGCACAATAATGACGCACAAATGTTTGTTGCCCTACTGAGAGAATACAAAAAAACTGCCCTCTGCAAAGGAAGTGCAGAAACAGTGTTCACCCAGACGCCAATAAGAACATTATATTATACCTGGCAAAATTTGTATAATCCAACCTTTTTGCACCTTATCGCTCATTATCCTTCCCACTTACTTTATGGAACATAGAGCACAAGAAGACCTAGTTGTTATGCAGCTAAATCGTAACTTTCAGTTGTCCCCCGTCAGCCCGAGTGGGTCTGGAAAATGGGCACAGACCGTAAGAAAGACAAAACTTGAAGCGAACTTCATTGGGTGGGAGCAATAGCGATTTTACAAGTTGATTGTGACCCATGACAAACTTTTTATTTGTTCCCGAGTTTGAGCACCATGGTGATATAATAGATCAAATTACAATACGCATTGTTTGACAATGGCTAACAAACGTTGCAAACTAAAATGTGTTTCAATTTATCGAATTTTTCAATAAGGCAAATGCGAATTTCGAATATTCTACTATTGCAAAAAACGGCAAATAGTAACAAAAAGACAGTTTCAATACCGAATCTTACGTTAATGCATCAGTAAAAGCAGCTGCGACAGCTGTTTGTCACTCTGTCGCTGACACTAAAGAAAAACTTGTACAATATTTTTTGCTACATCATTCCTTTCACAATCAATTTAGTGATTGACTTTACGTTTAAGAAAGAGCATGTTGCAAAGCCAAACGGGGAAAATGAAATTTACTTTGCAAGTAACCAAGTTTGCTTAAAATAGCATCTTTGAAAGCATCTGCATTTGTTTTTGCAGTGGGCATGAAGTATTTTCATCATATCAATGGATGGCATCACTCTTGTGCCTTAATTTTGGTTTGATCTTAAATCTTCAGATTTTATTGGTACGTTTTTGAATTAGACCTGTTAAAAAGTACTTGGCTATTCATATAATTCCACGCTTTTATTTGTTACGTTAGAGATAAAGGATGACAAAGCAGTTTAAACTTGGCAATAGCGCATGACAATGCCAGAACTGGCAGTCACTTAAATGCTAAAAAATTTAGGAATGCTTGAAATGCGTTTTTCGTCGTGAAGCAACAGTTGTGGCTCGACGCAAATTCAGAAATACCTGTAACTCATCGACCAATCGCGCTAGATATTCATTGAAAACATCATAAGATTTAGAATTTTGATCGTTTACTTTCCGATAAACAACAAGCCAGGTCCTTTGCAATTACAGCTTTGTCTAGCAGTCTGACGTCATTATGACGTCCCTGTGGCGTCACTGCAATTCATAGAACATTTTCAAATGCCAACTTACCTGTCCTTGTGTTTATTAGAAGATACGCGAAAATCCGTTAATTCATGTATTTAGAAATAACAGGACGGACTGCACAAATAAACCACTTGGGCGAAGACATGTTTACCAAACTTGATAACACAAAGAACACTAGGCCTTCGGCCGGTACCAGTGATTTGCGGCAACGTATGAAATCTGATGACTTCGTTCCAGGCGAGTACTATTTTATGATTGCAAGTGCTTAGCCAAGGGCTAAGAACAATCGACCAATAGCGTTTGCCAATTTAAAGTTATCCCGCGCTCGCCTCAAACGGTCTCCAAAACAAGTTCTGCACCTGTTTTCTTGACAAGCTGCGTTACGCATCCTGTGTGCCTGCTGTGTGATTCTTCAATTAACCTTGTGTTTGATTTCTAAAATAAACTAAACCAAACCGTCTTTCGAACCCTTGAATCTTCTGGCCTAAAGCGTCCTATTGATCCCCTGAAGTGGCTCACAGTAGTCTCAAATGGCTTCCGCCACTTGCTTTACATCTTTGCTTTAAAACACCTTTGAAATTTTGAAATTTGCAGATGAGGAATGGCAAGGAGCGTTGCAAAGTCGACCGGCAACATAAAATTTACAAAATTCCTTTTTTTATTTACTATTTCAAGAAGACATCTTACTGGTTGTTATGTAAACTGCATTTCCAAATGGACTCTGCGTTGAATCAAAGGTAATCCCGCCAGCTTCTGATGCTCTTGCTGAACAGAGTAATTCGTGTTTGGACTTAAACCAGTCACTCTGCGGATTTTAAAACGCGGTTAGGTTTCTAAGGAACTTAGATTTTACATATTTTTTTTAAAATAGCGCAGACAAGTTTTAAGCAATCTGAAATTCGGCAGTGAAAATTCACTTCTGCTGAAGGGTACAGTATACGCCGAACTCCAGGTAACAGGAGCTGTTTGGTAACTTTCGAGTGGCAAAATAAGTGCCGCTAAATAAATGTCAAATCTTATAAGGTTTGCGAGTTTGTTCTAAATTGTACAAAAAATAGGAAAAAACAGCGATTCATAGACTGCGTTTATCATCCACAGAAACTTGACAATTATACTGCGTTCTCAACGCCGCAGTCTCAGCTTCAAAATCCAGCTCGCGAATTTATGAAGTGCTACGGATCACAGGTAAAACCTTCTAGATACGAAGTGGTTCCTTCAACGCTAGAACAAGAGATGTGGACCATTGTCTACAATGTCAACACAAAATAGGCAATAATGGCGGTTCAAAAGTTTTTTCGACGTTTTGCCGACATTTCGTTTGATCCAATACTCAGTGCAAGTGATTTACAGAAAGCCCCTTACGTATCTTTCCATGCAATACGTTAAAAATTTTTCTATTTCTTCTATGCTACGAACCAAAAACATACGTTGTTTCTGTGACAAAACCAGTAAGGAAAATCTTTGCGACGACATCACAAACATCTTTGAAGGTCACGTGGATTTGATGTTTTTAAAAGTGACGAAGTTGACACCGGCACATGGATCTGTTCACGTTACAAGTTTCATCAACATTGAATTCACAATTCAACTTTAAACAGTATTATTCAATATTTCTATGCTGTCTGCCGAAAAAACTTCAAATCTGGTGTTCGTCGTCATGCATTTCTTAAATGGTGGATTTATACCGTGTATTTAACATCATTCCTTAACATAACATGTACATCAAACAAAAATAATAATTTGTTGAAGGTTAGGAGCCTTTTGATTTACCTATTTATTAAATTAGTGGTTCCAAACCTACGAGAAAAATTGAGGAGACAAGTTTACTTGTTAAGAAGCCGGCCTTGCATTGTATTTTCAATGCAAAAAAATACAACATTTGTTGTTGTACTACTCAATTTTTTAATTTTCCTTGATGCTTTTTAAACTTACTTACAAATTGGTACACGAGTTGTTGCGGCCAGACGCCACTATTGAGGCGGAAAGGCACTCATAGACAATTGTGCAACAAACCAATAATTTGTTTTACAGTGCGCTGAGATAAATTCATCACTAACAAAATTCTTTGTTAAACAACGACATACATCGCAACATGTGACAGACTAAGATCACTTGGATCGACCGTCCTAACATCAGAAAGATTCTCGACGTTTGCTACTCTGACTTCGTGAGCAGTTACTCCAGGTATTGGTTCCAGAAATACAGTAATGAAGGTTGGTGTAGTGATGATTGTTCCAGTGTTGACTCCATTAGGAGCTAAAAGAAGAAAACAGTTTATAGTAATTTGGCAATGCCGTGTATGCAAATGTAGAATTATTCTAAAATCGTAGTTTTTAAAATATTCAAAGTAGTACGTTGTTAATAAGCCTATGTGCGTCGTTTGACGCACGTAAAAAGCCATTTCATCATCGTAACGTTTGGAATATTGACGTACAAGAAAACAACATCAAAAGACAGAGTGTACGTCTACCCTAGCATTACAAACGTTGTTGTGGAAGTCATACATGAAATGTAACACACTAAGTTAAAATAAAACACAGTCGTGACACAAAATTGAAGCTCATCAGTACAACGGGAAGTTTCCATATCATCTGGTCTGAAGAATAGCGTTTTTGTTAATCTTTTCACAGGTACAATAAAATTGCAGCTTATGTTAGTAACTTTAAGTAACAAAAACCGATAGAGGGTTACAATTCCGTGGAAAAATTTGCTTTCCAATTAAATCACACCGCTCAGCCCTGGCACTCTGTTGATCGTCAAACTAAGTTGCCGGAAGGAATCGCTTTGCAATTATTTTGACTGCATTACATACACTTCCATTCAGGATGAGGTTTCAAATCCGTCCGGAAAAACGCAAAAATAAACTTTCACCTGTTCGTGTCGTGATGCTCGCTGCATTGCCCTGCGTAGTTCTGTTAAAAGCTCGCACCGATACTTCGTAAACGATGTTGCTTCGTTTGCCAGAAATCTAGAGAACGACCAACAACAACTCAGTCATTGAGTACAACAGTTTTAAGAAATAGTGGTCTGAATCGTTTTTATTTTATATGCAATTAAGTTTCGCACAAAATTACAAAGCAATTACACATAACGAAAGGAAAGCTTGTCGCTAATCGTTCCAGCAGCAACGTTTTATTTTTTACTAGTACTGTCATGTAAATCCTCAAAAAGTTGGTTCGGCATTACCGTTGCCGATGTTGCATTTTTCGTCAAGGGAAAGGTGTTACTATCCGATAAATTGTGTTTCGCAACAACAGTAACTTCATATCCATCAACGGCATCGGACACGGAAGAAAAGGATATGTGAAAGCCATCTTTTCTTTGCTGAGTTGCAGTAAGATTTAAAGGAGCTGGAACAACAGTGAAAGATTTGTAAATGCAAACTACATTTTCAAAGTATTTTCGTAAGCTTGATAGAAGTTTTTCAAAGCATTTAGGAAGCAGCACGATTGTTAAAAACAACTTATTGCACATTTTCCGCAAAATCTCTATAAACAAACGACATTTGCTTTAGTTTTAACATTTTTGACTTTTTCTAAAATGGTTGTTCAACCTATTCCCTATAGCGGTCTTGGTTGCTGACATATACATTAGCTAAGTGCGTGAATATTAAGCTGTTTGAGAAAAATTCGAGGAATTACTTAGGAAAATATCTGTACAGAAAAAAAAGGATTTTTTCGTAAAATTTACACAAAATCTTCTTAATCACATGATTACAACACGATAAATTGGTTTTGAAAAATAACTACAACGGAATTGTAAATTCACAAAAGATGTCACTAACCTGGAAATAAGGCAGACGCAGAAAACAAATTCCAGATCAAGATGACAACAACATTAATTTTTTTGTCCTGAGGCATTTCACCAGATCATACAATTTTCTTAAAAAACATAAAAATTCTTACAAAAGAAATTTTGATTAACACTTGAGAAACTACATGAACGTTTATTCTTGGTTGGTAACATAATATTTTAGTGATGAAGCTTCACATCGTCAAATTTTCAAATTGATAATATTTTGCTTAGCGGGCACACCACCGAATTTAAGAATGATAAAAACATTTACCAAAAACAGTCAGTTTCACTTGATTGGTCTGTACGTTTCTGCGTAAGAGTAGATGACGATTGTGTTCAGTGGTAATTTTTGAATATCTTTCACTGATTTCTTTAGAAAACACGCCAATCTCCGAACAACTCTTCAAAAACGTTGCTGGCAATACTTTTTCTTTTTTCTATTTTCAATGAATGACGAAAACACTTGCGCTGACGTTCTGCACTTGCATGGGTTTACACACCAATGCTACGCGTATTTACTGCATAAGTATTCATATGAGGCAGCGTTTCTCAACCTGTGGACGGTGGGCCACTGGTGGGATACAGCACAGTTTTCGAGTGGGCCACGGAGTTGTGACAAAATTATGTCAGACTACAGTTATGTAGACATCTAATCAATATAACGTGGAAACACATTGATTGTGTTCAAAGGCAAGATTCTAACTGAATTACATTACAGGAATAAATTCGTTACTTTAGAAGAATGTGTGTTTAATGATTTCCAGTAAAACCGTAGCAAGATTCGCAATACAACGAAAACTATTTTAGGCAAGTTGGCATTTCCTTTGCCGTCTGAAGAACATTGCATCATCTTACGCACTCCTCACGAATAGTTTAAGCACAAAATAAATGAAAAAGCTCTTTGGATTGAAAGCCCGTAATATATAGATGTTATCGATTGACGTAACGTTTTCAAATGGGTGAATTAGAGTAAACGTTTTTCTGATCAAGGTTAAACACACGGTAACAACTTTGACTAAAAGTATTTTCCTAAACGTCTTTAATGTTTAACCAAAAGATTACGAAATTTTGGTAGACATCTTTTTGGCAAAACTTTCTACATGACTAACGAGTGCAATTTGTTTCATAGATGCGTTTTGATATTCAACATGTTTTGTTGATACGACTGGAAATTTACTCTGTTTTTGTTGACACAGGAAATGATACGGGAAATGTAATGTATTCTCATAGGAAATTTTCGGCAAAAGTTTTTTTGTTGTGGCAAATGTCACATAAAAGAGTGTAGGGCATATAATACAGGGAGTGCAGACCTATCGCACGAATTCAACCGGCGTAACCTGCTTTGAAAGCTGAAGGCAAAGGAAGCAAATCAATGCAACATGACAGTATGTTTCCGGAAGAGCCCAAAATCCGCAATGCTAAACTGAACAACGTAGAAATCACAAAGTGCGTTGAACTTATTTATTAATAAGATATTGTAGAAGATGCAGAACTGATATCCAGATCTAACAACATCATAGTGCATGTCCATACTTTTGTCGATATAAAAAATACGGTACTTTAAAGTCTAAACCGCACACATTTCACGTGTGTTTCTGGGGAGACACACTGTGATGTGGTTTATCCACGTAGTGTAGGACATGCTTTCAGCTCGTGGTTGATATCGCCAGCATATTTATCGACACAACAGGCTTGTTTACAAATAGCTCAGCTGCAACAGTGAACCATGTGAATGCTGTGCCAATGGAGCAAATCAACAGCGCGACTGGGGAGCAGCACGGTTGATCGCTAAAGAATTCACAGGGCTAACCTGAAGGGCTGAGATAAAAACAGGGTCATTACAACGAGTGAGACTGGCATGGTTACCAGATGGTGAAAAATTAGGCAAATATTGCCAAAATCACTGTTTTCAAAAAAATTTGCCAACATTCTTGGCAATACTTTTATGTCAAACATTTGCCATTTTTTAAAACGCCAAATAGTAGTACTGACAAAACCATCCGTTTTGGATAATTTGTCAATCAAACATCTAAACATTACAGAGAAAATGTATCTCAACAGCAATCGTTATGAGTTATCATTCTGATCACCCTCCAATTTTCGCGAAACCCAGTTGCTTTTCTTGGTACTGTGTTGCAGTGGAACTTAAACTTAAATATTGGTTCCAATTTTCAACCATGAATCCAAAGAAATAATTTCGCATCCAAGAATCAGAGACTATGATCTAAACAGGATATATTTTGTCTACGGAGCAGGCATATTGATTCCCACTAAAACATCAGCTTTAGAAATTTAAAAGTATGAAAAAATATGATTTGCAGAAATTTGAATTATCAAAAACCACAAATGCCAATAACATTGCCATTGCCAAAAATGTCGTGCCAAAATTTTTGCCTAAATTAGACAAACACTTGGCATGCTTTTTGTCAGGCATCTGGCAACCCATGGTGAAGGAGTGTGCTCTGCACAGCAATGATTCGCCAAATACCTGGGTCTCTGCGTGAAAGAGAAATATCTCGGCCAAACTATGAAGTGAACGTTTTTTCGACGAACAAATATAGGAAAAAGCAAAATGGAAAAATAAAATATTCCAACAACTTTTTCCGTCAAAGCGCAATGTTTTTGCAGAGCCCCCAGATCAAAACAAGTACAATTCTATACCCAGGTAATGACAAAAGACTTTCTAAAGGCAGTCGCATGTTGCCTTGTGTTGAAGTCAAACGCAAATGAGATAACGTCGATCAGAAAACCTACCTGGACAAAATCAGTGGTGACGTAAACGCGATCACCGACCACTCGACAAAGCAGTCAGGCAAACATCGTTCAGGTCAAAAACGTGTACGCTTGCAAGCGCACGTGACCTAAACGCGCACGCCAAATGACGCTAGTACTAAATGCCAGTCATACATTTCTTCCCAATCTACGTGCAGAAACCATTTAATTAAATTATTTTGCATTTGTTTTGATGCATTGGCTTAATATTACTATAATTAGTCATATTACGTAAGCCACAAACAAACTCATTAAGCATAATCTTCGTGTTGTAATAAATCAAACAGCATTAAAACTTTAGTTCATTGAAAACAAACAGCAACCCTTCGTTGCATTTGCGTTTTTTAAAATAAGTAACGCGAGTGTGAACTTGAAAAGCTAATTTGTTTTTAAGTCGTTTCAGTCATACAATTATTTGTTGTGCGAAAACCTCCCTACATTCAAACGCTCCAAATGGAACGCATCAGATTCCACGTTTACAAAGCCACTCATGTGAATACATACATTTCATGAATATCAAGTTACTTACTAGTAAGCAGGGCCGTAAATAGATTAGAGGTTTAAAAGTAAATGCAAACGACGTACAAATTCGAGCGTGTTGTTTTGATCAGTAGCACAACTTGTTCCCATGCGTTTCAGTCATCAAGGACTCACACCATCCACATATCAATTTCTTGATCTATAAGATTTTCTATATACGTATGAGCAAATAATTGACAAGTAGTCTAGTGCAGTCTACCGAGAAAACTTTATTTTCTTTAAATGTGCCAGAAGGTTCTTATGAACCACTTTTTGAAATGCAGATGCTTTATTTCTCAGCTTTCTATGAGACAAACTTATTCCGGTATCATCAACAACCTGTTCTGTGAACAACTTCCATCTACTACTGTACAATAAAATGCATATAAACCTACATTCTTTCCATTTCTGTATGCAAATAATATGATTTATAATTTCTCTGAACAAAAGCAGCAATAGCTTAAACACTCGACTTTATATTGTTCTCTACCAAGTCTCCATAACCTTGAAAATATAAAATTTGGTACTTGGAATTTTGTTTTCAGTAACCTAACTAAAAACGTACGCTAGCCTGTGCAAGAACATCATGAAAAGCCAACTGGCTCAGTACTTTTAACGTTGTGCCTCACAGTTCTGAAATTTGGTGTTCCATTCATATTCCTGCGGTTGCTGTCAGCAGTGAACCTCAGACCTTGCTGACGAAGGCTGAAAGCTGCTTCCTTCTTTGAAGACACATATATGGTATATGTGCAATGTATCATATTATTTTATTATGGGATGAAGTGAGTCTCACAACATTATCTCTTCAACAGAACATATATGCATCAAGTTGTACGGTAAAATGTGTTCATCCAATACTTTAGCTAAAATGAAAGCAAAGCTTTTTTGTGTTCAGCTGGCATGGATCCCACTAATATGAAGTAGGTGCACTGCAGCATACTCGATTACCTCAGTGCACAATTTAATAAAGCGCAGAAATGAAATGCCTTCTTTTGACTAAACCTTCATTTTAATCAGTTACATATCAACACTCACAAACTAAAACACCAAGTTACTCGAAACATTTTGTTGATTTTGTGTATACTTAATGTTTTTTATGACACAACAAACTTTTACTTATGCACTCAATAACAAAAAGTATAATTTCATAAACATTGGTAAAAATTGTCAAAACGTTTTTCCAAACTTTTGCGATTTTGCCAAAAATTTTGACGAATGAAAATTTTGGGAGTGCGCATGCAGCCCTTGGACACCCAGATACTGCATCACTCAGGCATTTAAATCTCTACCTATTTCCCAATATTCATGTTATCTGCAAAAGTTTCAAAGAAGGTATGTGGCAATTTTCAGCCAATTTGTTCTGAATTTGCCCCCATCGCATTTTGCTTCCGTTTAAAAAACGCATCGCTCATGTACTGTAAAAACCCATATTCATAGCAACTGACTTTTACTTATTTGCATTAATCAACTATTCCCTTTGCCCTATAAGTAGTCTCGCCCATGTGATGACTGGAGCTCAAATGACCCCTGGTCGTTTGCAGCGTCCAACCTTTTTTTAAAGGAAATTATTGTACTTCCCTTCTCAATCAAGATGTTCATTGATGTTAGTTGTTTCGTAAACTAGTCTTAAAAAGAAAACAGGAAACCCGGGAAACAACAGAAAACAGATTCCAAATCTAAGAATGAATTTGAAACTCGCATCGCAAGCTACAATTTTTATTGTTCTGCGCGTTTCTACAGCAAGCTTGTGTTATTTCTTTTTCCGTCAACACAAGAAACGTACCTTATCCCACAGCTTGCGTTTTTATACGCAAATGGTTTTGTCAATTTGTTGTGGCGTGACGTTACACGCGTATGTCTGTCGCGCCCTGTACAGTATAACACAATGGCTTTCACAGTCAATCACTGCAACTGAAAACCGTAATTCGACGGACCTGTGTCACATATTCGCAGCGCCGAAACACAAAATTCCTAGGGGATTTATTATTTAATTTGTTGTTTTATATGTGTTTCGAACCAGAAACACTAGAAAGTTTGTCAATGGCTCTGAAGACTCGTAATACAGCGTAGCGTGCAATACAGATTTGAGCCACGAGATCGGCTCATTGGGTCGGCGCCCAGCGCCCAATGACGCCATACAAAACATCCTAAACCTACCCTAATTATGACATTCACAAAAAAACTTCTAAACTACAAGACTTCCCAAGTCTTTAGAGGGTTTGAACAGATCACAGTCGGCTGGAAGGTTATTGCATTTCCCCAAATTGGTCTACTATGCCTTTTGTTGGATTTCATTGATAAACCAAAAACGTGGTTTTTGAGCCATAATTTTGATACCAGAAATGCTAGAAAGCCGATCAAAGCCTCAAAAGTCTCGGTTTGCAGCCTAGTTTAAAAAAAAAAAAAACTTTGAGAAAAAATGGCTCGTTGGGTTGACGACCGGGGCTAGGTGACTTCGGCCAAACATGAGCAATCTACCGCAATTATGACGTCATCAAAGAAAAAGAAAGCCAAAATTCCCAATGCAAAAAAAATCAAAACTGGCAGACATTTTGCATTTTAAAGGGTTTGAACAGCTCTCTAGCTCAATCGGATGGCGAGTTATGATGTTGCAAAGCTCAGTAAGAAAATTGGCTCACGCGGAACTTAAAGGATCAGGGTTATTACATTTGAAATTTTGATTTTTCTAATCAACTTATGCTTCTGCTCGTCGGTGTTGCAATCGGTGGGCCCAAGCTTCTTCGCACTATGCGTACGCGTACCAGAGAAACACCAACTATTTTAGACGTGAGACCACTGGTTAGAAAAAGATAGCTCTAAACAAAATTGACCAATAAATCTCTTCTCTCGTGACTAAATTTTTTACTCAACTAGGCGGTAACGTTTCTAACTTCTGACGTTTTTTTGAGGACTAACAATAATTCTCTTCTTTAAAATCTGGACTGCGGCGTTGTTTTTATCCTATTTCTCGCACACGATTAGCTATCGACGAAATATCGTAAAGTCGGGGCCAGGCGCAGCAATTTTGAGTAAATTGTAAACATGTGGGAGCTTGGCAGCAGTTGCCTGGGTAACAGTCACATTCGCAATGTCATTGACTCGTCATAACCACATTCAGACTAATATCCTCGTGCCTGAAACGCAACAGCACGGATTGACTGACCCTTTCGGATACCGTGGGAAGGACGTGGTCTTGTATATCTGCAAACGAGCGTTCTCGTACTATCGCAGTGTATTATTACATTTACAAATAATTAACATTTATGTTGTCAAGTGCCTTGAAAAAATGCTGCGAAATAATTGAACCAAAGCAGAATGATACCCAGTGCGGTTTTCGTCCCGGCCGTAGCACTACAAACCAAATTTCACTCTCCAGCAAATTTTTGAGAAATCTTGGGAGTATGTCAAAGACGTCTACATATGCTTTGTCGACCTCGAGAAAGCATACAACCTGGTTCCTCGTGGAAAGCTTTGTGAAGTGTTGCGGGAGTACAGTATTGAGGCCGCTTGTTACTGGCCGCCAAGTCACTGCATTCCTGCTCAGAAGTTCATATCCATGTCGGGAGAGTTAAATCGCGACCGTTCCCCGTTGATGTTGCACGCCGACAAGGGTGTGTGCTGTCACTGCTCCTCTTCGTAGTCTACACTACGTGAATTGGATAGTCGGTCACAGTCGAGTCGACGAGGTTGTCACAGTTGGGAGCTTCAGGATAAACCGTTTACTCTTTGCAGACGATTTGGTACTGCTAGCAACTTCTCAACAGAGTATTCAGCATGCACTCGATCGGTTTTCTGCTGCATGCGAACGAGCCACAATGAAAATCAGCACTAAAAACACCAAGTTATTTTGTCTCTCTACAAACACAAGGCAGTGTATGCTGCAAGTGAGCGGCAATACATTGCAGCAGGTGTAGACGTTCAAGTGTTCAAGTGCCTAGTACTGTAGTGGTAGCCAGATTAAAGGGTTTGGGGCCCTGGGCAATTTTTACTGGAGGGTCCCTATGACGCAATTCATGCTGCCATCGTTTGTAAAAGTTATGTTTTCAATGATTCGCAAGGTTCACTTTTGTTTTTATTCCGGAAGTCGAGAATATGCTTCCTGAAATACCATAAATTAACGAGAAGTAAATACAAGAGTGTATTTTTACTAAGAAAATATATTTCACAGGCTAGCGAGCGACTCGGCAAGAAATAACATCCACCCATACAATAAGCAGAAACCAGAGATTACAAGCAAAAACAACGGAAAAAGAACACGTCAATATGGCCAGCCAGGCTGAGTGTGAAAATTGTTTCCACGCTAATGTCTTGGTTTTCACCTTCATTTTCAGGTGCTCTCCTTAACGCCACTGCTTTAACGTTGCTGCTTGAAAGTTTTCTAGAAAAAGCGAATCAGTCGCGGAGTGTTAGCCACCACTTCCAGATCCTTGCTTACGCTTTTTCTTCTCAGAAGCTTTGCGCTTTTCATAGGACATATGTGTGTTGGTAAAAGAACGTTAAAGCACAACGTGTAGACCACGTTGCGACTCGCTTACCACGACTGTAAAAATCTCACGCACACGTGCAAAACAAGTAAAGTTAAACACACCCAAATAGTTGCAAATGCTAGGTTCCCGCTTCGCACAAAAAGCTATAATCATCGAATCAAGTAAGACTGAATATAGCACAGTAAACAATTAAAAAGGTTTTGTCCTGGCATAACAAAGTCATCTAAGGATTCATTAAAGTTTGTTTGCCTAATTTTGCGACTTTCAATGCACTGAATGCTTAGTGTGAGCAACCTCTCCTGGAACGCTGCGACCCTTTAGGTCATTTTTAATTGTTTTGTATCTTGAAAGACCCTTCTCCTGAGCAGTTAGTGACAATGAATCTAAGAAATAAGGGTACGCGTGGTCGGATCAACTAAAAACCACTACCGGTAATCTAAGGCATCAGACCCAAACGCGGTTTTGCAATTTGCTTGCTGTTACCCTTTTCTTTGTCTCTTTGGTTCCTTTGGGATAGAGTTCTACGGTTGCCAGTTGTCGAAGTGACTTTTGCATGTTACTCAAGCGTATTAAGACCTTCTTCGATTTGCTTAGCATGGGACCAGTACAAACTTGCACAAGTACTCAATAACAATCTGATTTCTGAATGATTTTGTTAACTAAAATTAAAATATCTAAAAACACCAAATAAGCTTCACGTAATAAAAAAGTTAACAAAATTACAGTATTGCTCAGAAGAAGCAACAATGTCTTTATTGTAGGATAATGCTGCTAGACCTACACATAGCTCTTATCTGCAGTACAACCTTAAGCTTTGATCAGGTGGATTTCCAACACGAACAGCCACAAGTTCTTTCTCCTTATCCACAGCCAAGACGCTCCAAACAAAGCTCCAAGGCCCCAAATTGAATTGTGAAGCACTATAAATCGGTGGAGTTTTTATCAAATTTCAAAATGTCAAGCTCATTTATTGGAAACTTTCTGGCGACGGTTCTGCTGATTCACACGTCACAATTTACACGATTCATCAAACGCAGGACGCAACCAACGTGCTTTGAGTACATTTATACAATAGTCGGCAAGCGGCTTGACGAACTGTCATATTGAGATTCATGTAAACTCATTGGAAGACCCTGGAATCAGGGCCGCAACCTACTGATATTTTGGGGGGTGCAAAATGATGTAACTTCTTGCTGCACTTAACAACATACGTTTGTGAAAATTTCGGGGGAGGGGCAATTGCGCGATTTCCCCCCCTCTGGTTGCGGGCCTGCCTGGAGTTATCAACACGAAATCTCTTTAGGTGAATAAAACTAAATTTCATGAATAATTAACATAAAACAGAAAAGTTTGATGAAAAATTACGGAACTGATCATATACCAGCAATTGACTCTATGCGTACCACAGTTTACAGGAGCCCCCCTGGGATTTTGAGTCCCTAGACTCAAGCCTTATAGCAGGGGTCTCAAACAAATCAAAACTGAATGATTTCCAGCGCGGTTTTCGTTCCGGTCATAGCACTACAGAACAAATTTTAACTCTGAGGCATATTTTTGAGAAATCTTGGGAGTGCAGCAAAATCTTGGGAGTGCAGCAAAGTCTACACATGCTTTGTCGACCTCTTCGAGAAAGCATGCGACGGGGTTCCCCGTAAAATGCTTTGGGGTCCCCTAAGCGTCCCATGCTATGGGGTGAAGCCACTGAATTCCTGCTCAGAAGTTTGTGTCCGTGTCGGTAGAGTTAAATCACGACCGTTCACCGTTGTTGTTGGACTCCGACAAGGGCGTGTGCAGTCACCACACCTTTTCATAGTCTTTGTGCATTGAATAGACCAGCTATGTCCAACCCGCGGCCCACCTGCGGCCCTGTCGAAGGTTTTGTTCGGCCCAGTTTAGGTTTTCGCTGTGGTGAAAGTATCCTACGCGACAATTTGTCCTTATTTTGATGATTGTGAATTTGACATTTTCGTTGCAGGTGGTACCCAGTGCCACTTTGTCACGTCTTTTACCATTGCAGTTAGGATTCGAAAGCTTTCAGGATATTAGCTTTAGCTGAATTAGGTTTGCTAAGATCAAAGCAAGCCATTCATGTGCGGCCCTCATTAATGTGTTATTAAATGTGCGGCCCTGGTTAAGATAGTGACATAGTTTTTGACTCAGTAAGCCATTTGGGTTAGATATAGCTAGAATAGAAAATTACAGTCGAGTCGACGAGGGTGTCACAGCTGGGAACTGCAAGATCAACCGTTTAATTTTTGCAGACGATTTGGTACTGCTAGTATCTTTTCAACAGGGCCTTCATCATACACTTGATCAATTTTTTGCTGCGTGCGAATGAGCCGGAATGAAAATCAGCACTAAAAATACCGCGGTATGATGTCTCTCTAGAAGCCCAAAGCACTGTATGCTGCAAGCGAGCGGCATTACACTGCAGCAGGTAAAAGGTTCAAGAATCTATGAGTGGTATTTATGTCACGAGTGACGGAAGGTGGATCGAGGAGGTTGAAACACGGATTGGTAAAGCAAACGCTGTTCTGGGTGAGCTTCATCGCTCTGTGGTCACGAAACGGGAGCTTTCAAACACCGCAAAGCTGTCAGTTTTTAGATCGGTCTGTGTTCCGATCCCTACCTATGGTAATGAATCTTGGTTAATGACCGAAAGCATATTATCTCAGTTGCAAGCAGCAAAATGGGATTTTGCGAAGAGTGCGAGGTAACACAAGGGTGGTACCGAGGTTAGATGGCGCTCGGGGCAAAAAAGAAGTTTAGCGCCCCCATGTTCGAACCTAAGGTCTTTTGGAAATAAATGTCGTGTAATGAAGGAAAAACGCGGGTCATTGTTGGGACTTTTTGTTGCCCTTAGTGATTCGGAACACGAGGCATTCTACCCCCTTGTCCCCGTCGTTACTCCCCTGGTGTGACACTTCCCAACAAAATGGGCAGATGTGAAACTCCCAGAGCCCTGAATGTTGAACCACTGCTCCGAATTGACAGATCACAGCTACTCTGTTTCGGTCGTGTGTCCAGAATGTCCCACAAAAGACTGGCGAGGCACGTTCTGCTGTCTAAACACACGGGAAAGCAGCCCAGGGTCGTCCAAGGCCTAGTTGGGGTGACTACATCTCCGACTTTGCTTGGGCCGTCTTGTTGTGGAGCCAGCAGAATTACGTGAAATTGCTGTTGACTGTGAGGTATTCCAAGTCCTCCTAGAGCTGCTGCCCAGTGACTTCCCTAGAGGAAAAGCGGGCATGAAAATAATTGAAATGAATAACATTTGCCTTCTTTTGTTTGTTCATTGGTGTTTAAAAGTGCTTAGCAAGCGAGTGAGCAAGCTCCTTAGACGGCTAGAATTGATTAATGCGAACGTAGAGACGGCTAGAAATGATTTGTCTATAGTTTATGAAACCTTTCACAGGAAATAAGATGTAAAAGCTGTTTCTGGTAAGTTCAGGTAGCGCCGTTTGTCGCTCTGTGTTCATTAAACGAGAGTTTCCAAAGACCGCAAATATGTCACTTTTTAAATCGGTCTTTGTTCCGATCCTTATCTATAGCCATAAATCTTGAGTTATGACCGAAAGAACATTAACTCAGGTGCAAAGGCCAGAGAGGGGATTTTTGCGAAGACTCCACGATGTGACACAGGTGCGTCAGGGCCGTCGCCAGCGGGGGGTCCCCCATTTAAAATATGTGCCCCCTGTTTTATGTTTGGCCCCCGGATGCTGCATATATCCAATATTTTATTTAAAAAGTATGCCCCCCTTGTGCTTGTTGGCCTCCCTGCTGCGAATTCCTGGCGACGGGTCTGACCGGCGTACTGAGATTAGATGGCGGCAAGAAACAAGTTTGGCGCCCCTTTGTTCGAACCTAAGGCTTTTTGGAAGTAAATGTACTGTATTGAAAAAAAACTTGCGACATGGTTTGGCTTTCGGTGCCCACCAGTGATTCGGCGCCTGGGGCATTGTGGCCCTCTAGTTACGCCCCTGGTGTGACACTTCGCGACAAAGTGCGCAGCTGTGAGATTTGCAGAGCCCTGAATGTCGAACCACTTCTCCGAATTGAGAGATCACAGCTACGTTAGTTCGGCCATGTATCCAGAATACCTCACGAAAGACGAGCGAGGCAAGACCTGCTGGCTAAACACACGGGAAGGCGGCCCAGGGGTCGTCCAAGGCATAGGTTGAGTTATTGCATCTCCGGCCTTGCTTGGTCCAGCCTTGGCGTGGAGCTAGCAGAACTATCTGAAATTGCTGTTGACCGTGAGGTTTTCCAAGTCCTCCTGGGGCTGTTGCCCCCGCGACCCTCCATAGAGGAAAAGCGGGCATGAAAATGAATGAAATTATTAACATTTACGGTATTTAGATTATTCACCGGTGTTTAAAAGTGCTCAGCTAGTGAATGAACAAGTTCGTTAGGCGTCTAAAATAGATGAATACTAACGTAGTGACGACTACAAATGATTTGCCTACAATTCCTAACACGTTTCACAATAAATAAGATGTAAAAGCTGTTTCTAGTAAGTTCAGGTACCGTCATTGTTGCGTCAGCGTCATAATGCGGGCCGCGGGTTACCTTATAAGACCCCATTTGGCTCACGGAGCAATTTGAGTTTCAGACCCCTGGTATAACACCTCCTTTTATCCATAAAGCCGTAAACAAATTAAAGAGACACTCTTATACTCTACAAGAGCAGTGACCCGACATGAATGTCGACATTTTTCCGACCTTCTTTCATACCTTTCCAATGCATGCATTGTGATGTCAAATGTTTGGTTGATGCTCAGTTCCTACGTTGATATATGTTTCGTGCGTTTATTTTATGTGTGGACCTGGACATACCTACAGTAGTATGATGGTGGTTGTAGACCTCGGTGATTATCTCTTGCTACCACTTATGGTTCTGCGCAGGTCTTGAGTGATCTTGAAATATGAAGATTATAATNATAACAATTTTTTACAGTTACGGATGTGTTAGTACTAATTTGTTAATTATTTATGCATCCCTGATTGCAGTTGCCTGCAACGGCCTCTCGTTGCTTTTCTCGGTTTAATTTCGTAGATTATAGTCTGAAGGTACTCATCCTCGTCATTTCTATTTCGCGCCACATGCGGCTACTTGTTGTAGTGAATGCTGCAATACTGAAAAGTGATTGGCAACATTTTCCGTGTACATTCTTATTATCGAGAAACCTTAAGGCAGAGGGGGATCAAGAGGGAGCGATTGGGCCGATCGACCCCCCAAAAAAAACATACGAAATTAACTTTATTCATCATGACTTTGCACAATTCGGAAACAGCATTCGCGACATAAGGTCATATTGCGGTTCATCGTTTTGCCAAGCAGTGTTGCGAAATACATACACTTCATCTCTCCTACAGTAGTGAGCCCGTACTGGGGCCTACAAAATATTACTGAAACTGCCTCCCCCTTGTTTTACTGGCTAGATCCATCCCTGCCTTAAGGTTGTCGTCAGTGCTCCTCCCGCAGCAGTGGTTGCACGAATTACTTTCATAGAAATTTTTTCCAGGAAAAGAAAACAAGGAAAAGGCGTGCATCACAAGCATTTTCCTTATCACCCCAAACCAGTGTTTTCCAAACTTTTTCTGATGGCGCAACAATTGTAGGTCTTGTACTGTCACATACCATCTTGTTACAGGAAAACTCAATCTGCCAAATATCATTAACTCAAACGTTTGGAAAACCAGAATTGACACCAACTCAACATGGACAAAATGGCTGTGAGAAATTATAATGGTCATTTTTAGAAACTAACAAGGGAAGTAGGCTACACAAAAATTTAGGAATGTATTAACAGAACCCTACAAGTAAAAACTGTAGCTGTGAATATATTTTTTGTGAGGAAAAAAAGAAATTAGTCCTTTTGCGTGTCACGTTGAAGGCATTCGCGTTGGTACGCCTACCACAGTTTGAGAACCACTGCCCTGACCTGACTAGGAAGAAAATGCGGAAGACGTTTCATGCAGAACTTGCAAAAAAAATGCTGGAGGTATCTGGTGCAATGAAAGCATGGCAAGGTGTCTTGGAATCTAATGAATCGCCACTTGTTGTATAGATGAAAGTGAAAAACTGATATCTTAGATAAAAATATCTCGAAGTTACTACAAAACAAAAACTTTAAGGACCTCCAAAACACTTTAGTGGCACTATAAAGGCATTTTTTGGCAATAAATCGGCGACCTACTGCACAGGATAATTAAAGAAAACGTCATACGTCATCAGGGGTGAATCCAGCCGGTAAGGTTAGGGGTTGATTTCAATAATCAGTTTTTTTTAAGGAAAATGTTAGGTACCCGATATGGATCTTAAGGGACGCGATTTATCTGATTCTAGGGACCCGGATATCTCTGACTTTAGGGACCCAATGATAATATTTGTGATTCCAGGGACCCGATTTTCAATTCTGGGGACCCGAATCGGGTCCTCAAAACGCCTTAAAAAAAACATGATAATATTTGCCAGTCAACTCTCATTATGGATTCACTACGGTAAGAGAGATGGCGTTTACTTCACAATACTGCTGTGACAAAAACAATGGACGGCAAAATGGCCTTTAAATCGCGAATGTTGTTTTCCAAGCTGTACGAAATTATTGTGAATAAAGTTACTTTCGTAGGTTTTGTGGGAGCGATCGCCCCAATCGCCCGCCTCGATCCGCCCTTGAGCGTCATGATGCGTCTTAAGTTTTTTTCCAGAAAAACACAAAAAATTTGGGTTCTGTCTATCAAAAGGAATCCTTTGGCATCAACGAATAAGACACTATGAGCTTACAGAGAGCATGTTTCGCCTGCTAAGTAGGCATCATCAGCTCTTATTGCAATATAATATATTTACTTTGAGTGTTTTTCACAGATCCCCATAACGTCAAAGGAACCTCCTAGTGACGTCAAACTGCCTAAAAATGTCAAATCCTAAATAATCCATTTTTTTACAACAAAGTGCACGATCTTTTGAATCTAACGATGCGTTCATTGACTTTTACGCATGATCAATCGGTGAGTCATCAACGAAATTGCTTGAATGCCACGTACGTGTCTTTAGCGGTCCTTCAGCGGAATCCCGCGGATCAAACAAAACAAAAATGAAAAACACCATGAGCCTGATTTGCAATGTTTCAAAGATGTACAAGACGTGCNAGCGCAGTCCGTCACATGCCTATGATCGCACAACCGGGAAGTGCTTGAAGAACTTTGCGNCGCACAAGCAANAATAGAGCGAACCTGTTCGAACGGGATATCTCTAATTTTGCTTGCCTAATGCACTGGTTGACTTCGCGTTTTTCCATTGCGTGTTAGCATCTCCCATAAGGAGCGTCAACAAAGAGGACATTCCCTACGGGCGCATTACCACGAATATAGACGAATTCGAAGAAACACATTCACGGACGTTTAACCACAGCCTCTTTGAAACGTGCTTCCCTTCCGCGGTTAATCCCGTCAGGAGCTTTTAACTCTGCTACAAACTTGTTTATAAATCGCCGCGCAGCTCAAACAAGGGCTCAGGCTAACCTCTGCAATGGAGCGGAGCACACGCGCCGACGGTTTAGTGATCAAAGAAATCAGCAGCGCGTTCACAGACAAGCGCAACAACCTTTCGTACACGGTGGAACGTGGAAGAACGAACGTTAGCTTTGCACGAAAATTGTTAAACGTTTATGTGGACCTCTGCAGCAACGAGCAACAAATACATCGGGCAGACAATGAAATGCATGTCATCAACATAGCTCTAGTCGATGTGCGATTTTCAAAACAAATGCTTTGGACAAATTATAAATGCTCGCATTTCCTTCCAGATCGCAACGATACATACAAACTTCAATAAAAACACATTTCTTCAAGCAGGTAATGAGAATAAGGCTTTCTGAAGGCACTCGCTTATTGTTTGCTTGTCTTGTATTGCAGTGAAAAGCATTTAGTTGCGACAACCAGTAGACATATTACTTGACCAAAGTAATAATGACATAAATGTGATCATCGCGATATTTGGCGAAGCACTGAACTATCTTTCAGTGCAAAAATCTGCGAGTTTAGTGACAACCGTAATTATAACCAGAGGTGACTTTACGTGTGGGGGGGCCCGAGGCAAGAACAAAAAGGGGGCCCTTTGGTCACGTCATCATATTCAGCCAACAGTGATAAGCACTTTCGATCAGGCCTAAGATACGGCCACCCACGGATACGTTTCTTAGACTACGACATGACTGACACAGCAGAAGGAGAAAATGCAAAAAGGTGTTCATGATACACAACTTTGAAAACACTGAGAGTTAGGAAGACAAGGCTGGCAACACAACACATAAAAGTTAGGCAAAAGCAAGTTGGCATCGTCCCCACTTGTTTATTTTCGCGCCCCATTTCTCTGCATTCACCATCAATAAACTACAACGTTTACCCCTTTGAAAGTTTCACACTTTCCCCCTTAGAAAAATGTTTGGTAGTTGGTATCATCCGTTTGTTGACATTCATGACTTTATAGGAATCCATGAAAGTATAAACAACAACCAAGAAGATTTAAAACACTAAATTTATTTTAAATTTCATCCTTTTAACTAAAGAACATAGCATACAAATACATTCAACCTGAGACTCGTTTTGGAAAGCTTTGAGGCTAGATGAGTC
>JGI24158J21664_10002347_pt1 | contig 22795 bp, 18 predicted proteins | sample Ectturendosymbi3_FD_21664 | JGI IMG/M metagenome (IMG submission 21664)
AGGTACGAACAGAGTCTGTTATGAATGTGGTCTATTACGTACTGGTCTGTTATGAACGGGTCTGTTATGAACGGGTCTGTTATGAACGTGGTCTGTTATGAACGTAGTCTGTTATGAACGGTTCTGTTATGAATGGGTCTGTTATGAACGTGGTCTGTTTTGAGTGGTTTGTTATGAATGTTCTGTTTTGAACGGGTCTATTTTGAACGGACACCGTAAAAGATATGATGACGACACAGCGTTGTTCAAAGGACTAACGCTGCTAATGTGGCCCAAAGCGTTTCTGCTACAATTTTAAGGCACACATTTTTCTGTATTGTTGTTGACAAACCTTGAACAAAGCTGTGGTCAACAACAATACAGAAAAATGTCTGCTTAAAACTGCAGCAGAAACGCTTTGGGCCACATTAGCAGCGTTAGCCTTACAAAGAGGCATTTGCTAAGATATAGTAGTGATATTGCATAACGAGGTTCAAAAATGGTGACCATATATTCATGGAAGGTTGTAAAAGTGTGACAGTCATCGATTAAATGGAAGAGGTATACAAAGTTCGCGAAAATGTTGCGACATCATTTGTGGACAGCATCTGAAAAGACAATGAAACGATTTGTGATAAAAATCTTTAAAAAGTAAAGCGGGTGTAAAGTTTATGGCATTTTGAGGACAGCTGTTGATCAAAGCTAAAGAAGCTAAATTACCTCTCTCGTTTCAGTTCGAATCTACTTGAAACCTAGTTTTTTGTTAATTGCTCTTGAGATGCATAACAAATTCTAAAACAGTAAAAAATGCACTTATCATCAAGTCTGCTTTCTCAACGCCATCTACCATCTACCTATCATTTGCTAACATTGCTAATGTCAATTTTCAAACTCAGCGCTCTTCCCACGTGGGAAATATAGAAACGTTTCTTTGTTTTCCTGGCTGTCAACAGATATCGAAAAGATCAGCAAAATTAAAGTGGCATTTATTATTCATTAGGCGGCAAGAAAGTTAAAGCAGGATGCTCGGCGCGCTCAGTCTGGAACGAGTTACACGCCTTAAGCTTACGCCTGCCAGGTTTCATTTTCGTGTTCCGCTGTTCCTCGGCTGCAATTTAGGAAACACTGGTGTAGGAGGCGGGGGTGCAGAGGTGCAAGCGCACCCCCAAACTTTTGATTTGGTAAAATCCGGGCAAAATCACTTAAAATCCGGGCAACATCTGTGGAAATTTGGGCAAAATGTGTGAGCACCTTCGCAAAATCGGTGTATATGCTTTGATTTTGCAAAAATGGCACCCATAATCAAAGTGCAGACGTTTTTTTCGGAGGCCATGTTTTTACTGAGTTCTTTTCGGGCAAGTTAGGGGAAATTTGGGCAAGTTTGGCGGAAATTTGGGCAAAAATGGTGCTTGAAGTGCTTTGATTTGAAAAAATGCGCCCAACATGAAAAGAAATGCAGTCATTTGTTTTTTTTGGAGGTTATTTTCTTTGGAGTATTTTTCGGCATGTTTGGAGAAATTTGGGCAAACATTCTTCGCACCCCCAAAAATTTGCCTGCTCCTACACCTGTTAGGGAATGTCTGGAAACATCGCATTTCTCCCGAAACGGTAGAGCAGCGTTTACAGAACTCATATTAGAACCGTCGCCAGAAATTCTTCAGTAGAGGGCTTTGTGTTTGTCCAGGTCGGGCTTGACATTCTGAAAACTCCACTGATTTCAATTTGGAGAGGCTAAGCCCACAAATCCCCCGTGGTGACGGGGCTAACTCACACATTACGCTCGCTTTCCGTTTCTGCTTTAAACACTGGTATCAAGTAGTTTACTGGCGGCTTAATATATCGGCACATGCTCTAAATCCGTACATGTTCTGAAATCTGGATCACACTTTGCTTAGCATGAAATAGTGCCTCGGCTTTAAGTTGCACCATTTTCTATACTTCAACAACACAGGGTTAGACCCACCGGGGATCTAACCCTGCCTACCTGCTCAGGGGCGAACCAAGGTTAGATAGGCCCAGGGTCAAGAAACAAGTTTGGCGCCCCCAGTGATTCGGCGCCCGGACATTGTGCCTCCCTTTCCCCTCGCTACGCCCCTGTACCTGCTACAGCGGCGCGTTTGCAACCCACTGTATCTTGTTAGTCAGTGCATTTACATTTTTCGTGAAAAATACTCTTGCCTTTGGAAAGCTTGAAAGAAGCAAAGCAGGAACAGACTGTCTTTTTTTGAAATGCAGAGCAGAAAAAAGCGTTGAAGTTATAACCACATTATAGAGTCACTTCTTGGGAGCAATCAGAAAATGTGAAACATAAGCAAAGTCTGAAAGGGATCTTCGGCGCACGACTACAGTTGCTGCGACAAAGCGTGTGTGGGGCACATTTATGCATTAGTGTTAATCAGCACATCAGGTCTAATTTTTCGTTAAAGCTGCGGACCGCACTACCAAAATATGAGCTTAGCTGTTTTAAATTTGTTTGTATTGGACGAAGATCGGCCGCAACGTTGAAATACACAAAGTTTTTGTAAGGCAGAGCTGTGAAGTTTTCAGTAGTAGCGTAATGTAACATCTCAACGCAGTGGTTTGGATCATTTTTGTCTTGAAAAAATAGCATACCTATCCCGTGGTGTGGATAGTAAGTGAAGTCCGCCGAGTAGTTTGCGCGACCCAATAGGTACTGTACAATAGTCTGGCTTTGGTAATAAAGGAACCCAGGGAATTTTTGAAATTAAGTAGGTCCTTTGTGGTTCTCTTCTAATCAAAACATCGGTTTGAGTTTGGGCATGCAAAAGTTCATCTGCTTCTGAATGTTCTTGTGACGTTTCATTAGGTTATGGATAATAATTCACGAAAGAAATCAGGAATTTTCGACTGATGATACTCCCCTTCAGTGTTTTATACACTCATAAATATGTCAATAGAAAGTAGCATTTATACTGTTTGTTCTAGTAATCCAAGTGTTTAGGGCACCTTATATCGTGCAATATCACACATAGAAAATATATACAGTAGTAAATAAAAAATCTCGCTGAGCGTCAGTGTTGCTGTCAATTTTCTATTTAAATGGTTGACTATGGGGCACGCATGAAAGCAAATGTTTTATTTAGAAGTCTCTTACTTATTCCCGACTTATAGGAGGCCAAATGGGAAAAGCCAAATATTTTGGTTATATACTGCCTGTCGTTACATGTTTTTGTCAGGTACAATACACCAAATACCAGTCGATGAAAAACGTGATCACCTTGTGAAAATAATGTGGTATACGCAATCAATATCTTTTGTGGTTTCCGCTGCTTGAATTTGCAGCCGCGATAAAATTGTCAAGCGTTGATCGGTCCGCGGTTACAAAAAGATTGGGACTTCAGCCGTACATAACTTCAGCCGGCATGCGCTTGGACGTTCAATGCTGAACATATTTAGTGGTTATAACAAGCAACTGACTTTGATGGATAGCTGGGTCATTGAAATTCAGGTAATATTTCGGTGGGAGCAGGTTTGCAAAAAGCACTTGTGCTAGTTTTGGAGACCCTAAAAATCGAAACGTTTCGGTAAAGTTTAGTTAGGTGATGGTCGAAAGTGCAGGACGTTTCGATGGTTTCGAATTGATACGAAGGTAAATTACGTAAAAGAAAAAATCAAAGATACAAGTCGAAGAGTTGATCGAACTGGCAACAGCTTTGAAACTGAACGAAAACGAAATGGGTTTTAAGATGCTTAAAAATACTGTGGTGGAGAAGATTCTGGGCGTATCTTGGAAAACGTTGCCAAACGCATTAGTTCTATTCTCTTTTTTCTTAATTTTGATTAGGAACAGACCAACTTTTACAACTTGTGCATTATTTTATTATTTACACGAATATTGCAATAGCCACTCGTTGCACAAACAAAAAAATCACCATCGTTTTGAGCGGTTTTTTTTTTGCCCGGTTTCTCCCTCGACGTTAGAAAACTGTTGGCAGCCAAATTCTGCCGACAAACTCTAGAAAACTGATGATTGTGTGAAAAAATCTCACTTGATCTGTATCGTAAACGCTCACATACTCAACAACGTTCTGCGATAAAACTTCAGTAAAACCCAAGTGAGCAGAACAAATGATCTTCTGTGCAAATTTAAGTGAAGGCCAGAGCATATGTTACTTGTACGATGATGATGCTAGAGAGAAAGACAAAAAAAGTGCAAGATTCGTTAGCTTCTTCATTAGGGTCTCGCCTTTTTTACAGCGTAGAAATATTGACCGCGCGTTGCGTGCATCGACAACCGTGCTGTTGTTGGAAAGAGAAAGCAACAACGTCGACGCGTTCCTAATGGTCTTCGCTGTTATATTACAGCATCTACAGGATTAGCAGCCGTTCGTGAATTGACGAATTGTTCAAGGTGGCGAGCTTTATCGTGGAAGAGGCGTTAAACATAACTCATACATTCTATATCGATTGATGTCGACAACACCGCAGACTGGTAGAACCACGGCAGCCTCTTTATAGAAATCACATGTTGGGATATTGCAAAGACTGGGTGGTGAAAACACATCCAAATGAACTTTGCCGTGTCAAACAGGACGGAATCTGCTAGTATGTGGTACGGAAATGAGAAGCAATTTGCTCATTTGTTTGATAGTTCTGTTTCGAATCGAAAAGAAGCTAAAAGCTTGCCGTGGTTAGGCGATGAACATTCGGCTCGTTTGTACCACGAACTTTACCATTTATCATTAGGTATGAAGTTACAAGCCGTGCTGCTGCTATTTTGTCTGATAGTTTTGCCATCCATAGTAGTTTTCCTGTATTGCTACTTCAAAGAGTTGTGCAACAAGCGTCAAAAAATGCAGAGGACTGGAGCATTAGATGAAGACTCGGAGTTTTGCGCTACCGTTACCAAGGAAAGCTACAGGTGGGAATTTTAGTTTGACCTTGACACCAAACCGCTGAAAAGATTCAGCAGTTTGGTAATCTACGTTGATTTAAAATAACTGCAACTAAAATGGATTGTATATCACTGTATCAGTTAGTTACAAGTCTTGCTTTTTTCAAACTTCGTTCCAGCAACGATCGGTAGTAAATTAGAGGGTTCCTAAACTCGGATTCGCCCAAACCTGGAGAAGGTGAAGCAGGGAGTCCGACAGCTATAACACTTGCACAGGGTCGTCGCCAACGGGGGGGGCAGTGATGCCCGGCACCCCCATTTGAAATCGGTGCCCCCCATTTCACATTTGGCTCCCCGGTTGCTACATACATCCAATACTGTATTTTAAAAATGTGCCCCCCCTTCTGGTTTTGGCCCCTCCTTCTATATTTTGGCCCCCCTGCTGCTAAATCCTGGCGACGGGCCTGCACTTGCATGGCACCTTTGGTGAAAATAGCTTACCAAGGTGATTTCAGTTCGTTGTTTCTAAATACTAATCTGAAATCACGTTTTCCGCATTATGTCAGACTGTTAAGGTAATGTAATATCTTCAACCAAACGCTTTGTTTTGTGAGGGTCATCGATAAAAACATAATGTAGTCAGGAATCCACAGGCAGGAAAGGAACCATTGGTGCCAAATTGTTTTCAGATTAGTGCCATATATTTCAATTCATCGATCGTACTAAATGCCTTTTTAATATTGATCCGAATGCACGTGTTGAAGAGGTCTTTATAAATATGCAAATAATTACCGTAGAGAGACCAGCAAAAACGGGGATTGGTTCTTTCACAAACAGTAAATCAATTTTGCAAATCTGTGGAAAACATATTGTTGTCATAATACTCTACGTACTTGATAGCTTAGTACTGACGTCTTTATTTTGTCTGCATGGCGTTGTTGCGAATTGGTCAGCAAAATTTTATCGATATCCCAATGACCAAAAAATTAACGAAACATGATCAGTGGTTTAAGTTATTTGGATCGAATGCAGAAACTAAAGTTTTTGAATTAAATGCAGTACTTTAGGAAATATTCTTGCCAATGGTTTATATGCCATGTTTTATGGCTTCTGTTATGCCAAACGAGGAAAGACACACGATTAAAACTGTTTTTTGCGGCTTTAGTTTGCTGTTACAGCATGAGGCTAAACGTTAAGCAATAAGTGTTGGCTACTGCAACATGAACATGGCATGTTTTACTTTCGACCCGAAATAAAAACACTTTGTCGTTGTCATTCTATGCAGCATCAACTGATCAAAAACCCAAAGTCTGTTGAGTGAGTGTATGTGATTGTGTTGGGAGGTGTGCGCAGTGGTGTTTTTAAGAGTAGGCGAGCGAAGCAATTGCCTCGGGCCCCTCTTTTTAGGGGCCCCCTCGAGGTGTTTCACGCATAAACTTTCCTCAGTTTTGGTGAAAAACTATAATGTGTAATTACTCTGCATTCAAATGGGCTCCCAACAGCAACTGCAATGTGTAAGTACTCAGCTTTCCAAGGGCCCTCACCATCATCTCTAATGTGAGAATATGGAAAAGCTACAAACCAACTCAATACCTTAAAGACACTGTGGATTAAAATTTATTCCAAAAAGTTTTGATAAGACCCTATCAAGTAAGAGCAAAACGTTATACCATATAATATGACGTTTGCTACACTCTAGGCTATTATTAAAAGCTTCACTCTGACATTTTCACTGTCGGAGAGTGAAGCTTCTAATAATATAGTGTAGCAATGTTTGCAATAAGGTATGTGATGAATTATTTGCTACTTTTGCACATTTTTCAAACAACTGAGGTCAGTGCAAGATGAGGTCAGCTGTGGTCAGCTCATCCAGCCTCAAAGCTTTTCAAAACAAGTCTCAGGTTGGATCCTTTTGTATGGATGCCATGTTCTTGAATGTAGTTAAAAGGGCGAAGTTTAAAATAAAGTTTATTGTTTTGAATCTGAATCGTTGTTGCCTGTAGTTTCATGGAGTCCCTTAAGGATATGGCTGTGAACAAATTCAGGAAACCAAGCCTTTTTCAGTGGGAATGTGTGTTATAAACTTTTTAGTTTATTGGTGGTGAATGCAGAGAAATGGGACGCAAAACTAAAGAAGTGGGGGCGATGCCAACTTGCTATCGCATAACTTATATGTTGTTAGCTTTGTTTTCCCAGCTTTCAGTGCTTTTAAAGTTGTGTATCACGAATGCCCTTGTGCATTTTCTGTTATGTCACTCATGCCGTATGCGGCATAGTCTCAGGAACGTATCTTTGGTTGGCCCCAAAACCGTCGCCAGAAAGTTTTCAATAGAGGGGCTTTGCAGTTCTGCGGTATCTTTGCGTTTGTGCGGGGGGATTGACATTATTAAATGAAACAAAATTCCACTTATTTATAGTGTTTCACGTTTCAGTTTGGGGGGGCTTGGACCTTTGTTTGGGGGGGTTAAGCCCACCAAAGCCCCCTGTGGCGACAGGACTGGTTGGCCCGCATATCCCCTTCCTAGGCTTGAATAAAACATCTTATTAGAGTTGGCTGAGTATGATGATCAGAGGGCCCCTTTTTCAGTCTTGCCTCGTGCCCCCCAACCCTAAGTCCCCCACTGGGTGTGCGCGAGTGAGTTACAGGCAAAGAGTTTCTTGCTGAAAATTTTGTTTCACTAGAGCGATACATTGTTTCATAGATCACACCAGGGAAGATGGGAAACAAACGAAGAGTGTTTTGGAATGACAACAACCGCGACCAGATCTGATCCTGCCTCATCTAATCGATCAGTTGCAAACGAAGGACCAATGGAACAAAAGTATAATTCGAGCTCAAAAACAAAGCAATCCTGTGGCTCGAGCGTCAAAATCACAATGCCCGTCTAAATTTAAAGCTCCATACTCGTTTGAAGATATTTTGTCGGAGGCAAATGCAGACGACCAGATTCATGGACGTTTCAAACGTGCAAGCGCGTCTAACATTCTGATATTTCATATTTTTTTTGATCGTTTTATTCTTCCCATTCAAAGAAAAGGAAAGCTCCGTCTACCTGAACTACGCAGAAGGTTTTCTTTGAGGACATACGAAATTAAGATTGCGTTCATTAACGATATTCGCAGCAAAGCTCTGACGTGAGACTATTGGCACCCTGATGGTTATCACCTTTGTTAATGCAAGCAGTCACTGGCGGTGATGTAAAACATTTCTTTTACATTAGTAAGGGTCAATCGGACTTAAAGAGGAAATGCTTTGTTTCTCCAATGCAGCACACTCAAGGAACAATAATAATCTTGCTTGCAAGATTTTCATAAGCTTAAACTGGTTTTTGTTGCAATACAGCAAGATACTCGAAAATGCTTCCACTCTGGAGGAAATTACGGGCAAGTTGCGCAACAAGAAGCCTTCCATTTGTTCAAAAACAAGTCTTTCTTTTTTCATGGCCGTGCTATTACGGAATTACTTCCCATACATTTTTATTTTGCGTTTTAATCTCAATGATTAATGCAGTAGTTTGTGGTCACAATCTCGTGTTTTCTCGTATCGATCCATGTCTGAGGCACATCAAACTTGTGATAGAATTTGTGAAGTGTAGCCATTCTTGTATTTGTAGAAACTCACAGAAAATTGTCTTGCCGTCCTAGCAAATGTTGCTTGTATCAGCAACCCGTGAATCACTCATGTTTGGCATCGATTAAGGTTTTCTCCTTAGGCAAAATTTCTATATGCTTAAACTAGGTGTGTGCAATAAGTGGTCCGCGGACCACAACCAGGTTCGCTGTGGGCCAGTCATTGTGACTCGCCCTAACTGTTTTTATTCTTACCTCGTACACTAATTTCCCTTAATAAAGTCTATTTGTTATCCTCAGAGAAAAAAATTTAATGAAATGCTGATAGTTAGTCAGTCGAATACCTTCAGTCAAGGCCACAACCAGCTGAGATTTTCGCGGGAAGGGCAAAACGATTACAACATGTTATTTTACCTAACGCTTGCAAAAGGTTTTTGAAAATTTTGGGGGCGGCAATTGCCCGGTTGCCCCCCTGGTTGTGGGCCTGACCTCAGTTATGCCTGTTTATGTACGTTCACTTATTAAAATAGTTGTTGTTAATCTTCGCTGATACACTCCATTTTGGGTTGGTTGTACCACTGTTACGCAAAAGGACAACAATTTACATTTCAAGCATCGGTTGAACGTCTCAGAGTTTTTCGACCGAAGCTCACTGACATCATCAGTGTCTTTGATGTCACATTCACAATGCAGTAGAGGTGTTCACTGCTGGTTGTCTGATGAAGATGAAAAAAAGCGAAACCCTAGTTATGTTAAACTGCAGATGTAGCACAGTCACATCGTGCTGACCTATATCCACACTTTTTCTCAGTCCCTCAGAGACATTGGCTCCAGAAGAAGCAGCGGGTCAAGGCCCCCTGGATTTTGAAGTTATATTTTCCTATTAATTTTTTCTTTGAAAATTTTTTTCTCTTTGTTTCGACTTGGTGAAATGAAATTTCACCACTGTTGGCCCCCATTGAAAAATCCTTTTGACTACCTCCTGGAAAAATTAACAAATTAGGGACAGTGGCACCAATAGTTTTTGCAATGTTCAAAACTGGTCAACCATTGAATAATGTTGCACACCCCTTTGCTTAAGCTATTGGGATGATTGTACGTAGACGGTTAACTGATAAGCTTTGCACATTAAACTGCACGCCCTGTGAGTGTTTACACTTTACACTGTTGAGTCACCATCACGTTGTTGCAACTATAAAATAATACCCAAAATGAACAATGATAAATTTATATCACAAAAATTGCTTTTTCACTTTTCAAATTGACATTTTCTGGCCGTGCGTTTAACGATTCATACGTTTTTATACAAACAAGTCGGAGGCAGGAATGGGCACACAATAAACTCTCCATTCGAGTTTATTAGGATCGCCGGGACGAGTTTAATTGTGGAGGTCCCGGGGTCCGATCTGGGGTGCTACCTAGATCAGGGGTCACCGACGTGGTGCCCGCGGGCACCAGGTAGCTCGCAAGGACTAAGTAGGTAGCCCACGGGCATAAGCGTAGCCAGGGGGCCAAGGGGGCTTTATTCCCCAAATCTGTAGGATTTCCTGTCGTTTTGTGCATTGAGAGGCGTTGTCCCAAACAAAATACTGTTGCTCGCTGAAAGTCAAAATATTTTGTCCCCTAAAATTTCGGGCTGGCTGCTACCGCCAGCGGACTGTTCTAAAAATAACATTAGCGTGATTAGTGTCTTCACATTGCGGAGTATCTTAATTTTTAATACTAAAATAAATAACGATCAATTGAGCAACATTTTACTTCAGAATTGTGTATCAAACTGGTAGCTCTTCGCAATAATCCGCACACAAGAACCAGCTCTCAGCTTCAAAAAGGTTGGTGATCCCTGACCTAGATCATGGTTGATTAAATGTGTGACGTAATCAGTGATCATTCAACCTTGGAAAACCCTTTTTGCACAATTTCTGGTGAGTTTTGAAATACGAAAACACACCTACATTCTCTGCGATTTTATCGCAGATATTGTCATATTTTATCAGTACCTCTGACTCCAAAACATACATGGCCCTTTATGAAGCAAACTTGTGGTAAAAAATTAAAAGTTTCCGTAAAAAAAAAATCGGTACCAATTTTCGAGTAATGCTATATATGCAAAAAACGACCCAGAAAACGTTCTCGTCATATCCGTTCGACCGTTCGTAAAGCTTTGTGTCAATGGCTCAGATTCTGGGTGCCAACCTCTTGTGAGAGTAATATTCATTTGAAACTACGTAACATTTTCAGGTTTTATTACGCACACAGCCATCTTTAGCTTCCTAACCGTAAGAAGGCAGTTCATTAATGTACCACAAAGATGTTTTATATCAGGCCATCAGGGAACGGTGTAAGGACACAAGGCCGAGCTGAAATAGGCTTGCTTTATCGAAAAGCAAGGCCGGATTAAGGTGGGTGCTAATAATGCTGCAGCATTGGGCCCATTCCTAAAATAGCCCCAGATGAAAACAGCGTCGCAAATAATTAAGCCTCAATAGTCTGAGCGCAAATGAGTGTCGGATGAACATGCATCAATGCCGGGAAAATAGGCCCTTTATCTACTAAAGCACCAGCCCCAAACCAATTCCGTCTCAGTGCGACCCTGTTGATAAGATTAGGTACTTAGAAAAATTCTGAAGATGATGTACTTTGTTAGAAAAAGCGCAGTAAAATAGTGGTGAGGTCCATGCTTTTTGCAACCCCCTTGGAAAAAAGTAGGGGTGCCATCCCCTTAGCCTCCTTTGTTCCGTTAATCATGGTGTTGATATTTTCTCATAAGGAAAAGATTAAGGAACTGGTGAAGTCTTAGCATTGAGCTATTTCGGTTAACGAAATTGATAATGATTATGGAAATTTTTGCAACCGCAGGAGTAGTGGAATAAACATGTTACAATATCAAACTATGTGAAAGTCTTCTGTTTCCAAAATAAATTTTTGATAAAAAGGTTGTTTTGAGATCCATGAAAAACTAGTTTGTAGTTGTTCTTGTCGTAAATCTCAACTTCCAACATCAATTATGACATCATTATGACATCGTCCTGCCTGTAAAAACAAGTTTAACTCACAATAAGAGTTACTTTGCCAAGCTGTTGATGGTTAATTAAACAGTGTTTCCCAATTTGCGTTTTCCAATCAAAATATTGAATGATGCTGACGATAAAAACACGTGGTTTTCTAAACGTCCAGCATGATTTTTTTAACTCGCTGATTTTTGCGTTGCTCTTTTTTACGACAACTCAAACGTTTTGTGAAAGTCAAGCATAATTATCTAGTAAATAAATGCAGGTTAAATGGAGTATTCCATTGTTAAAAGTAGACGCCTGCAGCTCGACTTTAGAGTTGCAAACTGTTGTGCTCCGCCTTTGCCGTAGCTGCTGCAGGCTGCCGTGTTAGCTTCCGGAACCTTCTGCTGCTCAGAGTTGGTACAACAAGTTCCCTTGAGACGGCTCTGGTTTTAGTCCGGCAAATGCTGCGGTGCACTGGTCTTGTGCAATCAGTCAACAGAAGTCTTCCCGGCTAATCAGCTCACTCGAGGATCTGGCGGCTAACTAATGCATCTGATCGTCTGGCATCGGTCCTGTTGTTGGTTGTAAACTCTGAGGGTCGTAGTTTGCTATCCTGGTGTTGTTATCTCTGTGTTGTTTCCTAAAACGTATACATTTCTTGTATTATTGTAGTATGTCTGCTTCATGTCATTGTACTACGTTGCCCCTTGCGTCACTGATTATACAACTCGCGTCTCGCTCTAGACTTATTCGATGCTGTCTGGATTTGCAGTAGTACGGGTGATCTGTCGTGGGTTAACTTTTATGAACAACCATGATTTAGCAAATTTCATACAAACGTTTCCTAATTTCTGTCGACCACATCCATTTTATTGAAACCATTGATGGTGTGGCCACTTTTATTGGGCTGGCGCAATAGATTATAAGGTACGCTTACGCTCTTCCCAGAAACCGTCGCATAATGCCAAACAAAAAGCTTTCTTGAATTTTTGTGTCAGCATGCATCGTAATGAAAAGACCGGGTTCAAGAATACAATGAACAGCTAATTTCGTTCGTACTTCCGCAATATGTTGACACTCGTCGTTGCTGCAAATTTTCCGACCTGACGTTCAGGCAAAAATTAAATGGACTTGCCCTGTTTCTTAATGCGGCTCGTAAACAAGTCCAAGTTGTTATGAGCTAGCTTCTCCATTTCCAATATGCTCTCTGAAACTTTCAATGAAAGTCGTGACAAAGTCTGATTTTTTTGTAATACATGTTCAAAATGATGCTCGAAAACTCCCCTCACATGCAGGGGCGGATCCAGCCAGTAAGTTTAGGGGGGGGATTTCAGTAATATTTGGTAGTCAAGTCTCATAACAGCTTCGCTACTGTTAGAGAGACGAAATATGCTTCACAAAACTGTTGTGACAAAACAATAGACGACGAAGTGGCTTTATATCGCGAATTTTGTTTTCCAAATTGTACAAAATTATGCTGAATAAGGTTACTTTCTTCGGTTTTAGTGGGGGCGATTGTCCCAATCGCCCCCTCCTAGATTCCCCCTTGCTCACATGTTGACACAATGAGGTTTTCTGTGCTCGGTGTTGCACAGATTTCATGGATATGATCATAAAATAGCCTACGTTACATACGGCAATGCTATCTTTGCATGGACAATGTAGAAACCTTGTCTTATTAGTTACGTTTTCCACAAAAACGCCCCTAAATAAAGCCTACACGCTTTTTGTTGCGTATAATGAAGCAAAAATTTAAATTTATTGAAAATCAACCAAAATGTGAGTTTACTGATGCTGTAAATAAAAGAAAGAAACAGCAAGGTAAATTTAACACAAAAGCAAACATTGTGACTCCTGTTTTTATCACCACAGCAAGCTGTTAACCTTGGTTGTTCAAAGATGTTTGTTCAAAGACATAGAAGCAGGACTAAGCATCTTTTCCATCAAGCAACCCACTATGCACTTCGTGGCATACTAGTGCTTGTTTATTCAAGATTAACGGTAACAAAACACATGTTCAAAGCACTGCAAGTCTCCATAAATTATACATGAAGCAACGCTTTCCAGGGATTGTCTAGGCAATCTCGAGATCACTTAGGGTTGTCAAAGTAAGGTTTCTTGTTTTGAGAGGGCATTTGTAAAGACATGGGATCACCTGCAGCGAATAAAACAAGTTGCCTACCTGCATCATAAAATATGCATTTTTCTCATACACAATTCAGGATTCGAAGCTCACATTAAAGGTTATGGGTTTCTCCTACGAGTTTCTCAATTAGGAATAACAAGAAATTGCGGACAAGTACCCTTCTTCGAGAAACTGAAGCGCTGCTAGGTTTCTGTGTCTTTTCAACGTTATATCAATTCAGGAAAAGTACGGTTACCGCTCGCAAAGAACAAATTAAAAAATGCAAAAGCTTCGTGTCATTGTCATCAAAATATGTTTCATCTTGCAGACGACTTACCGTCACAATGGCAGTCTAGTCATGCTTGAAAGACTCTTAAACAAATTTTCAAATCAACTTGTCTTTGTTTTGTAATTGGTCACTCACAACTGTCAGAGTTGAAACTGTCAGTCGCAAACTTTGTCTCAACATAGAGTTTATATCTTGAAGGTCTTTGGTTCACGGTCTTCAAACAGCCAGTATTGACCTATAAGCAAATATGGCAAAATGGCGAAAATGTAATAGTGGATTACCTCTGGGAGACTCCAATCCGGGTCCCTCTTTTAAAGAACTTTCATTTCAAAATTACCCCTATTTCAAAATAGCCTCAATGATAAGCTGAAGTCGAAAATAACGCAGACTTAAGAGTCCTTAAAAACAATAATTTGTCTTGAAATTCAGAAGCATTCGTATAAAAGGCCATCGCTTTTAAGCTGGCTTAATGTTATAATCGGTAGCGGTTGATCACACCATACATCATTCTTTGGCATTATAAACACAAATTTTTTGTCCTAGGTCAAGGTATCCAAACTACGGCCCGCGAAGCCATTTTGTCAATCATGAAAAAATAATATATCAACGAAAAATTGTTGATTAAGTGGAATGTAACTTATCCCGAAATGATCAATTACGAAAGATATCCGGCACTCAAACTGTTGTACCTTATGTAGCCCTTTGACAAAAAAGTTTGGAGACCCCTGCCCTATAGGTGCATCTTGTGTAAATCGGCATTTTAACATTTGTATTAGCTCCCTGGTCTTCTCCGAATGTGTTTGCAACGGTCCTGATCGCATTCCTCTGCGTAGAACACACAGGTCTCATTGTGGTTGCGACGCAAGACAGCGCATCAATTCCCTTTGCTTGAAGTCAGTTACGTTTGCGAAGACATTTTGGGCTGGCCTGGTTGGTAGAAAGCTGCGGCGTTAGAGTGGTGGACATTTATCAGCAGAGCTTCCTTTTAATATCTATCAGAGACACAAGACTAAGACGTCCCACGTGCAACTTAGTTTCAAACAATAGCGGGGTTGTCAGGCAATGTTTGTTTTGTTCAAAATGGGTTATTTTTCAACTTCCTTATAATTACAGCAAACATAATGAAATTGGGCTAACGTAGTCCCTGCGTTGTGAAAAGCAATTTTCGCCTGTCCTGGCACAACCAATAAGATTTCCACTATTCTAAGTCAAGCTGAAGAATATGACAAAAGAAACAGGAAACTTATGATGTGCGACCTCTTGATAAAACGAAGACTTATATCAGTTTTGAAAGCTTTGTTGTTGCGAAGCTCCATCCCTCAAAAAATGTTTAGTTGTTGACATGCACAATGGGAAGAAATTCCCAATTTATTTCAAACAACGTGTTGCGATTCGCTTGTTTCACTGAATCATAACACTCTCATTTTACATCTTTACATTTCCGCTTCAAATTTACTGTATGCAACGTACAAAGGCTAATACCTGTTAAGTAATTGTAAAAATTTGTTTGATGCATGAGTTTATACTTAAAATATTGGTTTTATCCAATTGGTTGAACTATGTTCAGAGTCTCACTCAATATAGTGTATACATGAGACAAAATTTCCAGTTGAACAAAATGTCTGCAACTTACATAGCTAAACAAATTACGCGCGTTACCATGTGCTTTTGTGTGTTAACACAATAGACGTTTTTGCTCGCCTGTTTTAGGAATAACTTACAAAATCCATCGAACCTGGTTACAGGGGTTATTTTGTAAAACAGCAGAAATACGTTGCTGGTTAAAATGTTTTTTCAAGAGAGCAAATTTTGTTTGGTACTTGCGGAGTTATACTTTAATGTGTTCGATAAACGTAAAAACATTGTAGCTAAATAAAACAGTGTTTCGTTTGTAAAAAGCCGGTTTGTTTTGTTAACAAGCTGTTTTTTTATAAATTCATAAAGTTCTCGCAACATCTCCTAGCAAGAAAAAAGTATTTCTTGAGGACTTACCCGGTTTTTCTGGAAAATCCACTTACTGTGAAAGTGAACGTCAGAGTGTATTACGAAAAGCGCGAAGCACTAATCTACTTTTTAAAACAACACATTATTGTTTTTGATTTATCTTGTGTTTTCTTAGATAGTGTGAGGTTAAAAATCACACTATCTAAACATTTTACGAGAACAACCTTGTGCTTTTTTCGTTACAATGTAAATAGATTTTAATTGGATACAACATTCCGCAATCTGTGCCTGGAAAGTTTTGAGCAAATTGTAAACGTACCAAAAGAACATACACACTCAGTGACTTCTTCATGCATGTAACTTTATCAATGTTCATAAACTGCTGCAAAAATAGAAGTGGGATGGGAGTGGGATGCAGTGTTGCAATACCTAGCTACTTCATTAGAAACTAAGCGACGGTTGGTATATCCAAATCTCTTGTCTTCATATAAGGTGCGTCAATATTGCAATGCTCGTGTTGCAGACATAAGTTATCCAAGGATTGTTTCTGGTTCCTCCTATGTTATTCAAAAGAGTTGGTTTATTTCAAGTCATCTTCACAGTGGATCAGGGTCGGATCCAGGGGTGGGGGCGATTGGGGCGACTAAAACCTACGAAAGTAACTTTATTCACCATGATTTTTTGCAATTCGGAAAACAACATTCGCGATATAAGGCCATATTGTCGTCCATTTTTTGTCACAGTAGTGTAGTGGGAAGTATACTTCATCCCTTTCACAACAGCGAAGCCGTTATGCGACTTGACTACCAAATATTGCTGAAATCGCCACCCCTACCCTTACTGGCTGGATCCGCCCCTACCGTGTATATCCCACAACTAATATAAAAATGAGCAAGAGCACCGTTGATAGATATTTATCAAATATTTTGATTTCTGATCTTATCATAGTATTGTAACAGCAGGGCCGGCCGCAAGTCGATGCAGCCGATGCAGCTGCATTGGGCCCGGCACTTCTGGGGGCCCCACGCCATGGTGTTTGGGTAGGTTGTTGATTTTTACCAGATACTCTTTGCACTCGAGAACTCAGTAGAAGCGGCTTATAAATCTCATTGTTGGCAAACAATGCTCTCGTTAGAACGAATGATTAATTTCTTCTGTAACGAACGTTATCAAACGTTCGCAATATTCTCGTGCTTGGGCTTTGTCTGCGCTCCACCATGTTTCACTCTTTATGTAGGGAACTTGGTTGTTAGCAGTGCCAAGCAGTTAAGACTGCGGTAGGCCTATAGCTAATGCATGTAGTGATTCAACTCGCAATGAGCTGGTCAAGGCGAGTGTCTGTCGTATTAACTTTGATGGCAGTTCTGCTAACGTAACGTTGTTCAGTTCTCGAAAGATCCTTCCATTTTTGAAAGTCTTTGGTTGGGTGAGGATCATATGCATTTTGACAAAGGCATCCACTGTTTCTTCATGGCAGATTTCAACATAGATTGCTTATTGTAATATTTTGTCAAAATAAAATAACTCGACTCGACAACTTTGACACAAATGACAAAAGCTAAAAGGTTGAACCTGTGGACATGGACCTCCTATTCGAGTCCGAAAACGCCAGTATTAAGCCATTCAACCAACAGCAACATGTGTTCTACTTTACATTTTTCGGCTTGGTCTGTACTGCATTGGACACCGGGGCTGTGGAGCCGGAACCCGGAGCCGGAGCCCAAGCAACTTTGGATGGCCGGAGCCGGAGCCAAAAATATATGAATGGTGGAGCCGGAAACGTGAGTTCCAGCTCAACAGACATAAATAGTATGTGGAGCAAGCCAGTTGTACAAATAATACAACGGTTTTAGTTTTCAATAGACCAAATTGTTCTGGAGCCGGAGCCAAAAACTTTTAGAGGTTGGATCCGGAGCCCGAAATTTGAGTTCCGGCTGCACAGCCCTCCTGGACACTGAACCGTGTCAGCTTGTCTGGGCAGTGGGTCAATAGCTGTTGCTAGTTGTGCCAAAACTATTGATGGTCATTTTTCGCCAACTTCCGTCACCAAAATTAACAAAAAAAACCTAAGCATCACTTCAAGTAATCGGTATTGTGGATTCACAACCTCATTTTTACATATTTGGCTTTATTGAACTACAATAAACATATGCTAATACAAAATTCTTCTGCAGTATTTTTGTGGTATTTCAGTTAAATCAAGCCTTACGCATGTTCGCCTGCGAATATTGCTCTGCACACATAAAAACCAGGATGACGTGTGTTGTCGCACAACTTGATTCGTAAGTAGCTTTCAGCTTATTTAGTAACTAACTTATTTTACAAGCTGACAGCAGCATGTTCAAGACAGCAATTTCAAAATGTCAAATGCAGGCATAAAATTCAGCATTCTCAAGAGCTCTGTTTCGGGCGCAGTTATATTCTTGATCCACAGCAATAACCAGTCAGCAGAATTTACTTTCCAAAAACCTTTTTCGCTGATACCCTGCTTTGCCTTTGTTAACATAAAGGTGGTGGTATAACCTATCACTCAGAAAAATAATTTGTAAGGAAATGGAAAGTTTGTACAACGTTTGCAAACTAACAAACAAACCTCAATGTCTTTAAAAGCGTTATATTGTTTATAATAAGATTCCCATGAATAAAAATATTTCAAACGTGTTTTCCCATATTTTGACAGAAGCAAAAGTGTATTAATATTCAAACCTAAAATAGAGCACCCACGTAAGAAAATGTAAATGCATTTTTATAGGCTATCTGCATGCTGAAACTGGTATTCATTGTATGATTGCAGTTGCTTCACGAAAAACCGGTCTGCAGGGAGGCACCTCCCATTTCCTTTTAACAGCTTTCAGTTTAACGGAACTGACCAGTACGAAATTTAAAAGAGCAAAAAAGTCAAAAAATGCATTTACATACACATTGATGCAACGCATCTACACACCATTAAAATGTATATCACAGCAGACCTTCCGCCTCTTGTTGATATTTACATCCATGCGGTCAAAACTACAACCGAGAAAAAGGGCAGCTGGTCAGTTTTTACCTCTTATCCGAAACTTGTAAAAATTTCAAGTCTCGGACAAAATTTTACTTTTTTTACGCCAACTGACCATTTTTTGATGATAATCGAAATGTCAGTTCTTTACGGTTTTCGAAAATTTTGGGCCGAATCTCTAATCACCTCTATGGTGACTACATAAAATTCCACGCAATATTTATCACCGGCAGGTCAGAGGTATATTAGCAAAACAATCAGCACAAAAAAATTGTATGCTGTTTTAAACTGGCATTAACGCCAATACGTTAAACAGGCGCAAAAGTAGATGAAAAGATGCCATAGCAATTCATTAAAACTAAAATACACTGTAACTTGTATATTATACATAGCACGGATTTATTTCAGTATTACATCCATCATCCTGGGTGCGTCATATCACAAAACCAGACTGCCTCGTAATCTCCAAAAGTTTAGAACAGCCTGTACCAGAGTACAAGTAACTTAGCAACCTTTGCTAAAGTGTTTTATCAACAACATTAGCTTGTGGGTGCTTAGCTGTTAGTGACAGATTGGTGTTGTATGTTTTGGCAGATAATAATACTTGACTACTGTACGTGGAAACGTGCGGTTTTTCATGTTTTTATGAATAAAACATCCCGTTTACGATGTTTCTAACTGCATGTTAGTGCATTAAGTGTCAAGATCAGCATTTCAATTTTAATTGCAATAATGGAGATTCTAATTTTACCTGAATTCAACCAAAAAAGCTTAAAATGAAGTAGAAAGATGGCGTTAAAAGTTTTTATATTTCGTAATTTTCATTTTTTTCGAACTACCATCGCTTTCTGTTGTATGCATTTGGAAATTTACTTAAGATTTTGATTGTCTCTCATATTGTAGGCGACTAAATTGCATTGCAACGGTGAACTGCACGTAATGTCAAATGATGTTGCGAGAAGCCGCAAGGGATCTTGTGTAATCGGATTCTATTCAGTGGCCTGTGACCAGCAAAGATTGGAAATCACTGTATTATGGGATTACTGCGCATTCAGCACTGTTACAGGATCGATCGTCGCTAATGAGGGATACGGATGTGCTGTTGCCACGTTTGCAATCGGTACACCCTTGCTGCTGGAATTGGGTGAACATCTCCTGTTTTACTCTTTCGCCGACCTTTAATAGTGGTCCTTCCTCATCCACCAAAAGATGGTGACGAGCCTGCTCTTTTTCGCCAATGCCTCCCATGGGCGTAGCCAGGGGGCCACGGGGCAATGCCCCTCTTCAAATTTTTAAAATATCTAGTCATTTTGTGCTTTGAGAGGCGGTGTCACAAACAAAATACTGTTGCTAGCCTAAAATCAAACATTTTGGGCCCCAATTTTTTTGCCACCACCACCCTCAATTTTGGTCTGGCTACGCCACTGATGCCTGTTAGAGAGAGATGCGAACTGTAAGGATAACAAGAGCCGCTCCGAGGTGATGAAAGGACAGCTCTGAAATCACAGTCCACATCTTTATCGGAAATGTGTCACACGCTAAAAAGAAATTCAAAAGCTTCTTTACAAATATCTTTGAAGTTTTATAAGAAGTTTTTTAAACTTTTACAAAGATTTTAAACCCTTCACAAACGTTTGTACAAAAATCTATGTTTGTGGTATGGGCCCTGTGCTAGTGCGCTGTTCCTGTCGGAAAAAATCGAGGGAGGGTTCGATGCAGCGCATACGCGTGCGATTGAACGTTTTGAGAGTTGCAACAGAATTTTCGTCACCCAGACTCGTGGCTCCATTTTCAGTCACAGTTGTTTTTATTGCTGAGTTGTTTTTCGAACCAACTGCACACATAACGCTGGGTGAGGTTGACAAATAAAACATTTATTCTCTTCATTTCGCTAAAGTGATTCTGCTGCTACAAGTTTACTTCTGGACAGGTGCCAATAAAACCCATTGGATCTTCAGTGATTGTAAATTTACTGAGCTTGACCTTTCTTGTTCATTTTACCTAATGACTTTATTTGGGGTTCCATAAGTAGGATTTTTGAAACTGCAATTCTTTATTTTGAAGTTTAGAGACTATTTTTATGGTAATTTATACTCAGTATTAACCAGTTAGCCACCTAAAGTAGTGGTTTTCATTTTCAACAGGAGGGTCATGAACCAGTGGTATAGGCGCGATTTCCAGTGGGCCACAGAGCTTGCATAAATCAGAGACTTGTAGCCTATAATGATGCCACTATGATCAAACAAGATAGACAAATAGCAAAAACTCGACCTAAAGGTTACGTTTGTGACATAATTCCTACTTAACAATGCTGGCTGAAGCTGTATTTACGAGAATCGCTATGCAATGGCGTAGGATTGCAGTTGTGAAAGCATGCGCAGCTAATGCAAAGGCAAAGTTGCAGAAGTGTTAAATCTATGAGATTATAAGCTTTGGGACAGCGCTAATATCTTTCCTAGTTTTAACAGGCCACCACCAACATTTTTCTTAATCGAATGGGCCATGAGCAAAGTTTGAAAACCCCTGATCTAACGTAAAATCATTACAACGCGGATGTTCCCCTTGTAGATTCGATATACACTATACAGTAAAAATAAAAAATCCCACTTGGTGGTTCTGATCAAGACAAAGATTTTGAGCGGATCTGCAACAACTTGCACAGACTGAAACATATGTCAGAGATTATGTACTCTGCCGGAGCTTAAAAGTTTGCGCAGTTCGCGCGTGGAAAACCATTTCTTCAAATAATTTTTCCTTACGGAGGTTGAAATGGAGCTCGCGGTTCACATCACTTACAGCACTATGTTCACTGGTCAAGGTAAAGATAATTCGAAACGATTTGATGGTGAAACTGCTGAAAATTTCTAGACGACACTTCAATTAATGCACGTATAAACATTTGTTTAATAAAAGAATGACCGATTAGCAAACGCATGAAAGAATGAATAAATCAAAAGAAAACAACGAATGATTACGCTGTCATTTTCAGCAAAGTTTTGTTGTGTTTTTTTCATGCATTTTCACTTGAAGTTTGACTGCAGTTTTATATTTGATTCCAACACGAAACTCGTACTTGCATTTAATACAATGCACAAGGTCGAGCGAAAATCGCCATTGCGGATGAATAGGTTTTGTATAACCACAAATTTAACACATTTACCTCAGTTGTTAAAGGCTTTTTTCTGCTAATTTCAGAAAATGCTGTTTTAGCTTCCTCGCTAAGGCAATAGATTAACATTCCATGAATGAAATGCGGGCGGCGATAACTCATTAGCAGAGTGCCCAAGTCAATTAGCGGTGTTCTGCGGCCGCTGAGTGAATCTCCGCAGCGCTCAGCGCTATTTGAGCAGAAGCATTCACCTCAACCGCCCCGGCAAGGAGCAAATTTTAGGCTTCGAATTCGATTGCCACCAACTGCCATCACCCAAATCATAGCAAGAAAAAATGATACCTTTTCGGGAATTAATGCCACTTTGAAGGAATGGAAACTTTTATTCAACGTGTGGATTTAAAATGATGCAAGGTTTTCCCAAAAAGCTTCATCGCCGTACACATTCAACGCCATAAAAGAGAAAATAAGGCAGCTGAAAAAAGGTGTGTAGTAATTTATAGGTTTATATTTAAAATATGGCATTTTTACTTCAGATTTTTTTTATTTAAAAAAGCGGCAGCGTTGTATGTAAAAAAAACGAATGTGACTTCAATTTAAGAAAAACTAGTAACTTGCAAGTATTTTTCACGATACCAAAAGGTATGCGCATTTTTTTACTTTGTTTTGATGTTTGTTGCTTCAGAAAAGGATAACATTTTTTTATCTGACGTTTAAAAGTTATCCTGCATGCTACGAAGTGACGTGATGTTTGAAAATCGTTAAAAATTAATAAAGTCCATTCGGAACTGCGTGTCAAACTTGACTTGCATTAAGAAAGGAAACACGCGTGGCAGCATATTACCTGTAAAATAAACCTAATGCAGTTATTGGTTAAAATGCATTACAAGGAAATGGAGAAACAGAATTACATCCGTATTATATCACTAT
>JGI24158J21664_10002348_pt1 | contig 22789 bp, 19 predicted proteins | sample Ectturendosymbi3_FD_21664 | JGI IMG/M metagenome (IMG submission 21664)
CACATGCCATGATCACTCTATTATTGCTTGTTCGCGCCACATATATGCATGGTGTTGTTCTTCACGCACATCCCGTTCGTGGTGAATCACACACTCAACACAACACCACCAGAGAGGTTGCAACAACACTCTTAAATTGAGAATTACTGTTGAAATGGCACAATTTCTTTTGAAACATATTTCTAGCTGTGTACCACGATTTCCATTGATTTTTACAGCCAAATTTCATTCCCTTTATGTTAAGGAGTCGGAGTCGGAAATTTTGGAAAGGTCGGAGTCGGATATTTTATGAAGCGTGTGCGACCCGCTAGCGTGACTGCTACATTTACCTCCGACTCCGCAACCATGGCTTAAAGCTGATTCTGCCAGTGGCTAATTTTTTACTGTGTGGTCTGTAGAGCAGTCCTCTCGAAATCTGCGTGAGCTTCGTATATATCGAGTAAGAGGGGTAATTACCCAGTGTGGGTGAAGTACACCTGAACTTTTGCAAACAGAAGCTGTGCGCATACCAGTTATGCCCACTTTGAGTAAAGAAGGTTTAAGGTATTGGTATGGTACCAAGCATGCTGGTTTCGGCACAATAATGAAATGTGAGCAGAAGCACCTTCGACCCGCTTGGCGCATGTTCAACCACGGTAATTGGTTCTCATCGGACCTGCCAAGAGGTAGAAACCTTACTGTTTGATAGGTAACTGCCCTTGGAAAGAATTCGACTTCAATTTGCAAGGCGAAGCTTGTGATGTTCCATTTAGACAGGAAATGTGTTTCAGTTGTTTTCACATGAACACCTCGGAATTTTGAAAATGTCAGAGCATTGCATTTTCGCTGCTTTTCCCAAAGGTTTCTAAATGCACAGGTCTGGGCTGGAGTTTTCATTCTTGAAAATTACTACGTGAAATGTCTCGCTCTGATCAAAGCAACATTGCCGATACTATGACCTGCCTCTGGCGCTGGTGTTCGAAGATGTACCACTTGTAAGGCTTTTGTAGAGTCATGGTGCACAAGCCGGTAGCACATTTCAACATTGCTATAATGGTTGAAAGAAGCTTTTTGTCTGCAAGTGTTGTGCGTACAAGTACTTTGCCCAGTTACACTTGTGAGACAAGTCAATAGCGCTTTAACCTGTCAAAACAAGCCCTGTTGTGATGTAGTAAAACGTGCATTAACTCAGAACAAGCGTTGCCACCGCCAGGGCTGTGGAGCCGGTACTCAAATTTCAGTCTCCCGCTCCAGATCTGGGCATCTAAATTTTTTGATTCCAGCTCCAGCATTAAGAAATTTTTGGCTCCGGCTCCGGAACAATTTTGTTCAAAAAATAGAAAAAAACATTGTACTATTTGTATAACTCGCTTGCCCCACAAACTATCCCTGTGCAAGCGGAACCCAAATTTCAGGCTCCGCCTCCACCATCTGAAAGATTTTGGCTATGGCTCCGGCTCCAGCCATCAAAAATTGCTGGGCTCTGGCTCCACAGACAGGCCCGTCGCCAGATTTTAGTAGCAATGGGGGCCAAAAACCAGAAGGGGGGCCACATTTTTAAAATACAGTATTGGATATATGCAGCAACCGGTGAGCCAAACGTGAAATGGGGTGGCGCCGATTTCAAATGGGGAGGCCGGGCACCACTGGCCCCCGCTGGCGACGACCTGTCCACACACCTGGCCACGACCTGTCCACAGACCTGGCCACCTATAGATGTGTGAAATCACTTTGTTTTTACCTTTTTGTGATCGACACTGCACCTCACATTGTCAGGTATTGTCGCGATTGAATTTACTGAATTTCGGCGAGTAGATCTTACATGCAAACGCTCACAAAAATATCCTAATTTAACACATTTTCGTGTCTCAAGCTAATTTACTCTTTGCATGTACTTCTGCCAGCTTCGAAGACATCACAACATGTGTTTTGTACAGACCGCCAATAAATGTTAGCCTACTGGTGGAATTTCGGAAATTTTTGTGTGTGTTTCGTGTTGTTTCTGTAAGTACACCCGCGTGTTTTTGTGTTTGAAAATAATAAATTTTTTTCTTTAGAGAGAGGTCAGCTTGGGAATAGATTCTGAGTTGCTGAAAAACGAGCCTGTGCACCTAAAACGTTTGCGTAAGCCTTGGTTGTGGTGAGAACCATGGGCGTCGGAAGGATTTTTTCCAGGGGGGGGGCAATAGGGAATTTTTCCATAATTTTTCCAGGGGGGGGCAAAAGTGGTGAAATTTGTTTTTTCCCATTCAAAACTAAAAAATGACCATTTTTTGCTGAAAATTTCAAAATCCAGGGCGAAAGCCCCCCTTTCGACGCCTATGGCGAGAACAATATTTGTCCAAACAGGGCGGTGATCCGACGGTGTTAGATTTTCAAATACACCTGAACAGGGAAAACGGGGTCTCCAGAGGGAATTCCAAGGTGTTTTCTTTTACCCCTCAGACGCACAAATAACGAGTACCTCTTTGGCTAATGACATAACCATAGAGGAGGCGTCCCCAAGTAAATATCTTTTGGAGCAGGGGTGCCTCAGGTCTGGAAACGTTATGAACCACTGTGGTAGGTAAAAGCAGAGGCGCGTGTAGTGTTGCCTGCTTCTTGTGAACTTCATACGAACGTGCAGGCGACTCGATCATTTGAACTCACAGGTCTCATCGCTTGCAATGACGAACTCATTAACTCGCCGAGTACCAAGAGTTCAGTGTCGTCGTAAACCCGTTGGTCAGGTCAGGGCCGCAACCAGCTGATATTTCGGGGAAAGGGGCAAAGAATTGCGATTTGACATTGTTACTAATAACTAAACATGTTATTGAAAATTTCGGGGGCCAATTGCTCGGTTGCCCTCCCCTGGTTGCGGACCTACCTTGGACTACCCTAAATGCTTGAAGTTCATCATGTTGGTGATTACTGCCGCCAACTTCTGCTGATATCCTGAACCCGGTCACCCTATGACGAACGCTTAACCTCCATCTTTGATGCCGTCCCGTTTGCAATCAGTGTCCTGCTAGAAACGGGTGGATGATGGCCATGTTTCGTCGTTTCCTTATCGTGGTTCTCTCGCTGCTTTCTTGTCCTTACATCCAACAGAAAATGGGCAAGACGCTTGAGGAAAATGCTGTTAATGATTACGGATTCTGTGGAACAGTGCAAAAAGCGGTGGCGTTTATCAAAACAAAACTGATTTTTTCGTCTTCATTTTGTTTGAAAGATCCACAAAAAATGAATGAAACAAAAGCAATATTTGGATGAGACATGAAACAGCCGAGGCGCTTTTCTTTTCACATGAGGTAAGTAAGCGTTCCCCGGCAGTGAATAAACCTCAGTGAAAATAAAACCCACGAAGAAACTACTGGCGACTGATATTCACCGTTGTTTCGGGCCGCCCTCAATTTGTGATGCAAACTTTTTTTGATCGCACCACCACCGCCACCACTTTATAAACGCGCCGGTCCACTTGTCTCTGATGCCCTCCAACTTTGTCGCTGAACATACAAAGTAGTGGATGTTGTTTTGATATTGACGAGCAACATGTCAAATTCCCTAAAGTCTTTCACTGAAGACGAAAATAATTTTTTTCCTTTTTGCTCCTTTGAGTACGTGCTCATCTCACCTTTAAAACTGTCGTTTCGTGTAACATTTATTCCAGACGTTTTTGCTGAAAGGTATCTCTGGGAACCTCGTGGATACGGCTTTCCAGGTGAAACTTTACAACGCGCGCGGATTTTAAAAATCGAACAATAACCTGCTATGTTTTTATGGGACATGACGTTTCATACAAGTAGGCTAACTAGAGGATTTTGGACGCAGAGTTAAATATGCATAAACCAGATTTTACGTGTTTTAAAACTGCAATGATCTGATTGTTAGGTGCCTATTTCTGGAAAGAAAACCAAACCCTCGTTATCTTAAATGACTGACGACGATTTTGGACTCTTAAATGTTTTAAGTAAAAGCAGATTTGCGTCTGTGCTAATCGCCCTTGGCACATTTCGCTGCAAAATGTAACGGCAAAGATGTTGCCTTTAACTTATTGTATGAATATCAACAGCGAAGATCAGTTGTTCTCTTGAACTTTCATTTCGCAATTACATTTCTTTTCTGATCTCTCTAAAACTGTCCAAATCGGATCTTTTTTTATAGCTCTCAGCAAGAAGAATAACATCTGGGATTGGCTACTTTTCATCATAAAGATGGCGATCTCGATAACAAATTAACAGATTCACATCTGTGAACGAATGTCCTGGAGCTCAACAGCAAAACATAGCGGCGACTGGAATGGCTGAACGTAGAGAGAGACGTGCACGCGAGACAAAAACGATATTAAGCCAAAGAACGCGGATAACAGAGTCACACCAAGCACTTCTCAGCGCCTTGGCCACACAGCCTAGCGATAAATCGTTTACAGAATAAGAAACACAACCAATTTAAGCCATAAAGGTCACATTTTTCGCAGAAAACATCCATTTTTTTCATACAGCCTTATGTGACTGTTAACATTTTCCTGCGAAGAAGGAAATCATCAATAAACAGACAACTTATCTTCAAAACAACATCAACGAAGTACATAATAATGCCGAAAAAAGTGAAAACAAAGACAAGTCAGACCTGACACGTGACAAGCAAATGATCAGATACCCAGGCTTACATTGAAGGTTTGTCACAGACGTAACTTTACAAACCGATTGAAATTTCATTTCCATTGTGAACTGGGCAAGTGCAAAAGAAGTGCGGTTTGCAAATGCAATTTTTTTGAGTCTCACGTATAGCTCACAACTTGCAGGCAAGCCTGATTTTAGGCTGGCATGGACGCTTATGCGGCTCATTTTTATATATTAAGACGAGAAATGCAGGTATCGTTACTACAATCAAGCAGCAAGTCGTGAGGACGCAGTCCATAATACACAGTGCTAAGGTCGGTAACACGCTAAATAAATACGGCGTACGCTAATGAATCTCTTTAAAGGCTTTGGCGCTTATGGCTTTCTTTCTGGGGCGGGAAAAACTGACTTCATCTTTAGGGGGGTCTCAAGTACGTTTTTAGGGGGTCTCAATGACGTTTCAGGAGAAATACTAGGTTATACTTGCAACGTTTCCTCGGCACACGCGTGAACATATTTAGAGTGAAAGCAACTAATATCAACGAGAATCTGAAAACTAAAACACAAAAATGGAAGTGAAGATCTATGGCATATGACAGATAGAAGGCAACGCTTCACATGAAAAGGCTCCGCAATCGGATCACAAACAAAACTGATTTTCCGATGCCAGGCAGGAAAAATCTACAAAAAAATTATTTAAATTGTTACAAAATCCGTTTCAGGTAAATTTCCAACGCTTTGTTTCGAAACATTAAACATTTGCAAACTCTGTAGAACAACTTCCACGCAGTTGCCTATTTGCATGGCCTGTAAGTCTCTGCACATGGAACACAGGGTGAACTGATCAAGTTCGTCACCGGGCTGAGGGGCACGATCAACCAGAGGGGCCAAAAACTCAAATGGGTTGTCCCGGCAACATGAGCCTCCCACTTGCGATGACCTTCACAATCGTGCAAAACACCCATCAATACAACGTTTTTTTTACTTCGAAAGTTTTCATCGAAAAAATAATTTTGTAAACGACAAATGTCGCAATTGTTTTGCTTCTTACTCGTTGTGCATTTTTCCAACGATTTTTTGCTGCGAGGATGCCCATAGCCAGATTTCATAAGATTTGGGGGGGGGGTGAATACATTTAGGGGTGGAAGATCTGTTTTTATCACGTTTAAAACAAACAGCAATGTCAAAAAATCGAAGTTTGTGGGCACAAAAAATTTGAGGGGCACTGTTCCCGAACGCACCTCCGTGTCTACGGGCGGGGCTGCGAGATTGGGCGATTGCTACGATCAATAAAAAAGAAACAGAATGATAAGCCGCAGGTAGCGCAGGAAGAGCTCAAACTTTCCCCGCTTGCTCCATCTACACCGCTTGTATAAATTACGCGTCGAACAAGCGATCTCTCTTTAGGACCAAAACCTACTTTCGCTTTGATCGATCGGAGAGCACGGAATGGGATCAAAGCAGAAGCAATGTGACAAACATGCACATTGAAGTGAAAATGTTGCCGACAGACACTTGGAAAAGGAGTTTGTTGCGTCAAGGTTGAGTTGAAAAGTGCAATAATATCATGACAACCGCTTGCTTTGACTTCTCGCGTCAATCCCGCGCTGGTGCGATCAGCAGTGGATAGTTGCAGTTGGCGCCCACTGCCAGCGATACTAACTGCAACGCGCTTCCGCCGGATGGCAGCAACACGATCTCTCGCGTGTTTACCAGAAACCATCGTTCTCTGCAAAGCATCAACGAGTCGCATTTCATATTCCCGTTATGACGCAGAAAAGCCATGACGTTGCCAGCTGGTGACGCATTTGCGATCGTTACGCTTCAGGGTTCACAACGACCGAATTAAAGTTTCTCGAGTCTGGATATTTCCTGGACGATCTGCTGGTGCTCCATCAACAGAGTCTGCAATTCCGCTTTCTTCTGCTCGGCTTCAATCTGACAAGCACATAAGAAACTCGCAAAGTAAGTTGCAGAATACGTGTTTCGCCTCACAGATCAAAAAACACTGATGTCGTCACCGCACGTCAAAGCTTCAGTGACACGTCAGAGCGCAGGCTCAACTTAGCGTGCTGTTGTCATGCGAACAAGTGGACGAAATCATGTAAATAGGTCGTGACATTATAAAAGCACGACAACCTTCAACCGTTTGTGTAGTCGGGGACGGAGAGAAGCTCTTATTTTAACGTTTATCTTTTGCACCAAAGAATCGACAAATAACAATGTTTAACCGAAAATTCCCAACTGTCATGACATAGTAGTAAGTCACGTCCTCGTTTCATCAAAGCGTTGTGCCTTTTATGGCACTGTGCAGCACCACTGCGTTATAACAAAATATTAGAACATTTGAGGCTTGCTACGATTTTACCGGTTAAGCATTTCGCTAATCTACGTGTTCTAAACATTCGAGGTATCTATTTACAAACAGCCAATGATGGCAGGTCACGGCCAGAAGAAATCATTGGGAACGCAAAGGTTAACGTAAACAGGGAGGCACACACACACACAAAACATTACAAACAGAAAACACGGTAGATGGTGAAGTTAATATTAAGGGTGAGTGCTTTGACAAAATATTCTCACCTCTACTCTCCGCAGAACAGTGGCAATCATCCTTTCTTCGCGTTTCATATCAAAGTCTTGGTCAAACAAAAGCAGGTTGGGGTTAGTTTTCATCACACAGCAAAAAAACATGGGTTTCGGAGCGCAATGGAGGGGGAGGGTGGGGCCGTACTGTACCTCTTTCGCTTAACGTATAGGAAAAGGTGCCAAGGTCCGGGCCGCGCTGGGCCAGTCAGGTCACGACGGGTTCTATATTTTGCGCAACAAACCTCCTCCATGTTGCTATCACTGAGAACCGGTAACGATTGTTTGTAATCGTGCGCTCTTGCAAAAATACTTAGTTACACGCGAAACAAATATTTAAGTGGAAATAAAAAGAATACTTCGGTTTGAAGAAGTTTCTTTGAGAAACTGCCTACAAAAAATCCGTTTAAACAAAAACGAAAATTGTTTTAAAGCATTTGGTTGTCAGCCACTGCTCTAACAACCGCATACACCTTCCAAGCATCCTTTGTGCTGCTCTCAGCAGTTTTCAATAAAACCTCTAATATTTTGTGTAACAGACTTCGTTCTGTAATAAAACAAAACATGTAAGTTGTCAGTTGAATTGTGTTAAAATGTCTTTAGTGCGGCTCTCCAACAGAGTTGTAAGTAAGTCTGGATTTTGCTCCCTTTAGCGAAAAGGTTGAGAACCATTGGTGTACAGACTTCCATGTAACCCAAAAGAATACCACGCTCGCCGCTAGCACCGCAGTCGCCTTGTAACATTCGTTTGCTTTAATTAAAACACTGTTATTTTACATTTCTGCGAGTCCCATACCCTTTTTAGCACCGTGTGGTTTCTTTCGTTTGCACCCTGTTGCTGTTATAGTTTGAGCCCGCGACCTGCTTTTACTTCAGCGTTGGTTTGAATTTTGATGCTTAGCAAAAAAGGGATGGGGCCCACACACCGCGGTTTGAGGAGGAAGCAAAATTTAAAAAGTTTGGGCAAAAATGTTTTGACATCTCTAATAGCTTTGTAAAAGAGTTCATTAATGTACAAACACAGTGAGATGCGTTTGAGAGTTTTGATAAATAACGTTAATTTCTAGCGATTTTGTGGTTCGGACGAAACAGGACAACTTTTTCTTTTGCTCTTCACATTATTTTCAGAAAAACATTTCGGAAAATCGGTGAAATCTTACAAAAATTTTCCCGTAAACCTGCACTTTACTGTGTGCGGCGCTGAAGGTGTTGGTGGGGGGAAGCTTCGCCATGTTCCACTGGGGGGGGTGTCTCAGGGTTAACTATCGACCGTTTTAACACTCGTCGGTGTCTACAAGCAAGTCAATTTTGCTGCTTTTGATTCGACGGTTTTCGTTGTGCTGTGGTAAACGTTAAAACATTGCCAGTGGCCTACCTGGGGTTGTGGGGCAAAGGTAAGAAAATACTCGCAGGGAGAACTCACAAAGTTATGGCATCGTTTACCCGCGAGTCACTGTGGCCAATGACCAGATTGGCAATAAAAATGCAACTGCTCGACATTTAACGTTTCTGCGTTGCGTTCGATTGGATTTTCTTTAAGTAAAAGCTTTGCGTTTTATCGTTCGGTCAATAAACGTTCAATTCTCAGTTCGAAAACTCTTTGCGTTGGTTTCAATGAAAAACTCATCACGTGGCTGGAGCACAGCAGCAAGAGACTACTGTGTTTAGATCGATACCCATGCAGCCATTGCGCATCCTTTATTTCCCGTGAGCGTCAGGGACAAGTTAAAACGACGCAATGAGGGCAGCGAGAAATTGCAGACAAATCTAGCGTGCTGCATACATTAAACTTTAACTGAACGTCTTATGAAACATGTCGCGTGGGATGTCAAAGCGAAAGGACAAAACCCGCGAAATGCCGTGCTCGCCGGCTCATGCATAAGTTAAATCGACCGGAGTTAAATTCGGAAGGCCCCGTATCTTCTAGGCGCGAACAGATTAAATATAACGCACACAACTTTAATTAGAATCTTTTGACATCACAGCTATCTTACAACTAAAAAAGTTAAACAGATTTTGACAAAGTTTGTTCGCGGAATATTTTCGGCATCCTCTGTGACAGTCATAAGCTGCTGAAAGTTATTGTGGCAATAAAATCTTTTTTAGTTTTCGAACACCATGGCAACCGCAGACACGACAGCACATGCGCGGCGCGAATTATGAGTTGACGTTATTGGGGGAAAGACCAATTAACAGCTGACACTTTCCATGTCTGCGGTTTCGCCACCGGCGTGCTGAAGCTACGTGACCTCGACCACGGACTAGACTGATTTACATGGTAACCGCTTCAACGCAAGCGTTATGGGCAGGCATTGTTAAGGCCGGAAGCATGTCACCGCACATACAAGCACAAACTGCCACAGCACACGTAACCAACAAAAATGTACAATGTTCTCTCGTATTTATTTTTAAAAAATTGGCATAAACATGACGCTAGCTTGAATGTTTTGCTAAAAACACCTCGCCCCACCCTAAACCTTTCGCTCCGTGCGTGACCGAGCAAACATGTTGAACTACAAGCTGCAGGAAACTAAGCGCAGGTCAACCAAGTTCAGAAAAGCTTAACACTATTCACAAGTTGAGTTTTTTCCCAAGGAAATCACCCATCGAACAACTGATCAAACGTATACTAATGTAATTGTGCAGCAAAGCACACGCTAACAGACTGCAACACACGCTAGCACGCAGCAACAACACACGAAAAAGGATTTTAGTAAAATGCTCACCCATATCAACGGTGACTGGCACCCGTCGGCCGTCGTCTTTCTCAATGGTCAGCGTGATTGACACATCCGACGCAGCAGGGTCCCCACCTGGGGAGGCGGGACCTAAGTCCGAGGCTGGAGCGGATTTCTTGTCCAAAGACCTCATTAACTTGGACGCGGAGCTGCCCATGTTGGGCGTGGGGGGCGTCGAGGGAGAACTCGGGCAATTAGGCGAGGTTGGCAGCGGCGTTGGCGCGACGTCGGGCGAAGGCGGAAGGGGGTCGTCACAGGCTGCTTGTACAGCTGGATCCGGCGAAGGAGGTAGCGGACTTGTGGGGAGGGACTGTTCGTCGCGGTACGAGGCTGGGACGATCACCGACAACGCAGTTTGGGGAGTCGTCGGTTCCGGACTCGTCGAAGCGTCAGCGCGGCCGGAACTTAACGGAAAACTCACAGATGGTTTTCGAGAAGCAATTTCTGCAACGCAACAATAGCGCGCGATTATCATGCAATGCTCACTGAAACGCATGAAACAAGATGACGAAAGCGCCCGATGCCTTCCGTTGCAGGGGAAGTACCCAGCAGTGCCTAAACAACTGGAAAGAAACGCAAAAATGGCGAAGACTACACAGAAAATTGGGCGTCGTCGGCGGGCCTGTGGCCAGGTTTTGTGATTTGGGGGGTCGAAATATATTTTAGGGGGGAAAGATTGTTTGTATTATATGCTTAAAACGCATTTTTCTGGACACAGCAAAATTTGGGGGGCGATAAAATTTGGGGGGACACTGCCCCCGAACATTCCCGTGGTTACAGGCCTGGTCGTCGTCCACCCGGTCAGTTCACTGTCTGCAAACGTATAGTTTCCATGAATTGAAACAACAACCCGAAATTCAGTGTCACGTCGCGTTAAAGCGCCGTTATTAGTCGACGGCGCAACAATATGTCATTCATAATGGCACTTGGGATGGAAGGAAAATCGATCGGTTCGTCAACGCGACCTTATCAGTGAGGCAACCAATCAAGCCGCAGTTCCCGCATGTCAACAGGCTGTCCCTGCACGGCATGATCGCCGGCTTATACCACTGACTGGAAGAAACCCAGGGCTATTGACAGGAGCAGCAATGTATTTTTTCAGCGGAAATACGGAAGAACTCATCATTTTCTTGAACTTCTGCAGTCAAACTTTCTAACCACGTTGAAAAATGCGTCTTCAGGAACACGGTGACAAGCTCGGTTACAAACGTGGACATATTTATACAGCGGAAACGTTGTCCTGCCTGCCTGAACATATTTCTGCTTTTCAATGATTTTATTGTTAGCAGGTATTAATACGAAGACAGAAAGCATGTTTGTGAGAAAACGACTTCAGTGAAACGACACATTACGTCAGCTGTGATCCCCTCTTGTGATTACCCCATGCAGTCATTTAGCCATGCCTTTGCAACGTAAGAGGTGAGGCGCTGTGTGATCTTAACATTCACATTCTCATACACGAACGGGTTTCGGCAAACACGTGAATCTGGATAAACACAGCGATTTTTATTGTTGTCTTCTCGCAAGTTCGTTTTAGGCTTGTGTGACGCAAACTTTCAGCGCGTCGATGTTGAAAGCTGCTTCGAATTCAAGTACCCATCATCGCCGAATAAAAAACATTTACGACAGGGGATCAACTAACACTCGTTCATTGTTGTGTCACAGATAATCCTGATGCAAAGAAGTGACGCATGAAGACAAGTTATCAAACGAAATTTTCATCACGAAGAAGTTCTGCAAACACATCGCACCGCGTAACATCATAAGACGCTCCTTCGTGTCTGATTATTATTGCTTCAGTATTTTCTGTCAACTTGCCGAAGAACACAGGTTACTGACATGTATTAATCTGGCACTGCAGGAAACAAACCTGTGGGCTATAGCGGAGGTTCTCAATTTTTTTTCAGGCGCACCTCCTTGAGTTTAGTCATTGATATTCGCGCCTCACCTATGCTCAAAATAAAACTCAAAAAACAGAACAACAATTTATTTGCCATTATCCTGCTTTAACAACATGTTGCTGTCATACTCGCTCCCCCCTTGCGAACATTTCACGCCCCCCCAGCTTGAGAACCCAGGCGCAATAGGAAGGCAGTTTTCAGCTCTCTTTTGCAGTATGAGTTCTGAAGACACAGCCAAGTCACATTGCATAGGTCTATCTCCTTCTGCAATCGGCATGTTCCCCTGCTGAAAAATGGAAATGACTACAGCAATGGCCTCCAGCAACCAAACCTAGCAGCGATTTATCGTCTGCACCGGTAAGAAATTATCGGACGTTTCTATCAGCACACTCCTTTGCATCATTTAAGTTGATTGACGAAATGTGATTTGCCGCGATTGGCCTCCGGGCACCATGTGCAGGTTCGCCACAACCCGTCATTAAACGTATTGTTCGTTTCTCGCATCCATTGAAAGTTGTGCACTTTTCATCTCAGTCATTGTCCGTTTGATATTCACTATAAATTCCAAATCACTGCAGCCCCTATTAGAAAAACGATAATTCAATAAAAGACACTGCCAAACGGTAGCCCGTCGACAGTGTTGTTGCCTTCACGCAACATAACTGGCGATGATTTATACTATGCTCTCTAGCTTTGTCCACCACAATTGCTGGAAGCACGCGACGAAGCATCTCATCGAACTCCGCTCGCTGCAGGGGTTCTTCAACCTGAGTCGTGAGCCCCTTGGTGGTGCATGAGCCCATCCCAGCAAGGCCTCCTAGAAAAGAGTGGCGTCGATCCCAGGGGGGTTCGTGGCGTGTTTACCAGTGTGTGTTACTTTAGTTGACCTCTTTATTTAGCTTCTCCAGGCTCTGGACAAAGCAGTTCATATGGAACAAGTGAATTCATCCATTTCCATGTAAGATTGTGAGTAATCAATTGCAAATGTGGTAAGTGGACTTTTTAAATCCAAGTGTTTCATCGCAGGAATTTGTAAAAAGCCATCTTTCTGCTCAAGTTCAGATCTAGCAAGCATTCTCAAAATTGATTTCTTTATCTGTTGGTATCATTACAACATTACATTTAGGACTTTGATCTTTCACAAAGATCATTTTCTGACGAGCTAAGAGCGGGGGAGTCGGCAACTTTAGCAAAACAGCCATTTTGCTTCATTTTCCAGCTGATATGACCGGTGAAGAACCGCTAAGCATTGATACCGTTTTATTTTTCATGCGACTTCAGATGGACACAAGATAAATAGTAATCATAATCAAATGCAAATTTAAATTGAGCTTTGTCAAATGCAGAGAGCTACTTCCAGAGGCGCTGAAGAGCCGCAGGTTACCGACCCCTGAGTTAGGGGTTCGTGGAGATATACACAGGGGTTCGGTTCGTGGGGGGATAAAGTTGGGAAGTACTGATTTAGGGATTTTCTGTTTTCGCTACCGCGCACTGGTAACGGAAAATGTGATGCCCGTAAGGATAACAAAATACATCCATCAAAACATAGAACATTGTTAGTAGCATCGAAACAAACAACATTGGTATTTTGTTTTACTTAAAAAAACTATTTTGTAGTAAAGGATATAAATGTAATTCCCGCTTTCCAAACAATCGTGAATCGTTGGTCGGACAGTTCTTAGCACCGCGAGGACAGTAAACTGCCTCATTGGAGAAAACCTGGTGCAGGAACAGCACCTCCCACTATTTGCAGCTGTTACTATTGGTTGCAAATCGCATGTCAACTTTCGTTGTAGTGCTTCCTTGATTATCAGGGTCTAATTGGGACAGTATCTCCGATAAGCAAAAAAACTGATGTGAAATTTTGTACATTACGTCAAAAACAGCAACAAACAAAAAGATACCAAATCGATGAGTCAAGCTGGGCTTTCAATGAATCTGCCCGCCATGCTGTACTTTCATGACTCTACCAGGATCAACATTCAAGTGACAAAGTATCGCAAGGACAAAGCAGCTGAATCTGCTCACAATGTGTATCACTACAAAGTCGATATCGCGTCAATTACACATCAATCCTTATTTCAAGTAGAATCTTATTCAAAGAGAAACACATCAATGGTTAAAAAGCTGATTAGAAGTTCAACATCAGTTGCAAAGGTGGACCTATTAAAATTAAATCAATTTTAGGTCTAACTCGCGAAATCTCACAAACATGGAAGGCGACCGTATAATCGAACGCCTGTTGAACGAGGTACAAATAATCGAGGAATCAATGGCTGTAATGGTTTTAGTTGGTTATCGTTCCGAGTCCTTTCAAATAAATCCGATCTCTAAACATCGCCTTGTAGTTAAAATTTGTAAAATGCTTTAACAACAAGTCACTTTCCCATTCGAATATACATTAGTCACGTTGTAAGTTGTTATGACAGCCGCAGTACGTCACAAAAGGAGTTCTAACTTCAATGAGAACAAATAAACGCAAACATGCAACAAGGTCGACAAAGCGACGCGAGAATCGCTTGTCGTGTCGGGGTCCGCGATTGAAAACTTCATCTAATGCCAGTGTTGCGATCGGAAATCCCGAGCGGGATGTGCGCAAAGCTTCGCACCGTGGCAGCAAGCAACAGTAGAGATCACCCGACAAGATCACTCTATTATTGCTTGCTCGCGCCACACATATTTTTTTTCTTCGCGCACATCCCGTTCGTGGTGAATCACACAATCAACGCAACACCACCGGAGAGGTTGCAACACCACCTCACGGTTACAATTCTTCTTCTGTGATTTGTTGTCGATAGAGATCCCATTGCGCAGCTTTCGTCGGGAACATCAGGGGCAGTGTTACGTCATAAACCACGATTATATAGCTAATAGTGCCGAGGCTGCTGAGGTGTTGTCAAAAATGCATATTTCCGGAAATGAAGTTCTTACGGAGCAACTTCAGCAAATGTTGTTGATAATAACGCGAAATGCCACACATGCTTTGCATGTCAGCTCTCGTGAACCTATCCACGCCTCTTTCTTTGAGGGGACATTCTTATACAGCCGATGCAATTACATGTGTTGGAAGGATTTTTCCCGGGGGACAATAGTCGATGTATCCAAAGGGTATCTAAAAAGATTTTTCCGGCGGTGGAGGGCAAAAGTGGATCAATTTTATTTTATCCACTCAAAACTAAGAAAACAACCATTTTTTGCTACAACTTTAATTAACTGGAAAATGTCAAATTTCAAAATCCAGTGGGTCCAATCCAAGGGCCCCTGTCCCCCCTACCTACGCCCACATGCATATATGCTTTGGGGATTTGTGCATTTTGAACGAGCGTCTTCAGGCAATTCCTATGTGATTCGATGCAGCGTACTTGTTTAGTTCATGAACAGCACAACAGCTGATGTGTGGAACTACTGTAGCTACCCTGCATCACTGTGATTGGTCAAGGTTTCCGGTCGTTCCTGTGAATGCTCAACGCTGTTGGTCAACGATATTTTATACTGAAACGTATTACGCTCCGTTGCTGGTTTCACAGTCAAGTGTATTGGTGAGTTTGTTTACAGTCAATGAAAGTAATCCGATTAGTGTGCTTCTGGGTAGTATTTAACGGACAAAGTGGGTGAGAGTCTTTATACTGCGTGGCTCTGGCTTAGCAACTTCAAGACGTCAGGTCGCTTACTTGGGAGACTGACCCGCGCTCCTGCAACAACCAGATCGAGCCCTCAACTAGTAGGGCATCTCCTAGGGTTGTTCCACAAATCCAAGGGATATATACGTTTAAAAGGCTAAGATCTTTGCAAGCCATAAGCCGGCCTTTCTGCTTATAAGCGCTCAATAGCGAAGTGATGGCGTACTCTCACGTTTAACGTGTACACGATTTCTTATTTTCCAGGCTTCAAGATATATTGGGTACAGGGCAACAAAACCCGGATCTGATCCGCGAATCGCACGTTCTCGAATTTGCATTGTAATGCTCAACTCGCAAACGCGGACTATTAATAAAAATGTACTATTAATAAAAATGTGCATTTTTATTAATAGTTCAGAGCAAACAATAGTCTGCTTGGATGCGAAAAGGTTATGGAAACCCGGGCAGAGTTTCATTTTAGCTTTGTTTCTGTCATGCTCAGCTCCTTGCGGAACCGGGCAAACCACGATAGATACCGGTTGCAACCCAGCACTCCTGCGCAACTATGCTGCTCAACCAGCAGACCGCAACCACTTCAAAAAATATAACCCTATTAAGTTCCCAATATTCGGCCGTTACTTTAAACATTTGAAACTACCGAGGGGCGCCCGACGAGACAACTTGTTTAACAGGTTTTTCTGCATACAATTGTCTAACGTTTGGGCCAATAAACTCAACATTCATCGACATGAATTTGCTATTGCTGTCACCCTTTTTTGCAAAATAAAAGGTTCAACCACCAAAGAAGCTTGCGTTTCTTTACTGCCAGCCACAATACGCGTGTTTTTTCGCAATTTCTGCAACCCTACCTTAGTTTAAACGTGTCTATTCAACTTCCATACACCAACAAAGCAGGCAAGCACACGTGGTCCTTGCTACCTTATGTCGAAACGTGCTGCGCGTTGGCAGAAGCACATTAAAATGAAACACTTCTCAGAATGACGTTGTGGCTGTACCTGGACTGGACAACACAAGCCTGGAGATCCCCACATTTGCATCTTACACCGCGATGGAGATCGCCAATGGATTCGCGATTTACGTTAAAACAAGCGGTAGGTTAAGAACATCTACAGAATAACTGTATTCGTCGCACAAAATCTTCTGCAAACTCTCGCTATAAAAACGCGTTAAATTTTCGAAAAACAACCGCAATGAAATAATTGCGTTTCTTAGAATTCAGGGTCGCGGTCTCAGTATAACCTGTACAATGATTTTATTTAGTCGATTACACTTTTTCACAGCTTTGTCACCGAATGCGGTTCTGATCCATGGATATCAAACTCAAATTGCTGAGGACGTATGAAAGTAACCCTAGGGTCGCATTACGACGCTGACACACACAATAGCGGTACCTGAAACTTACTGGAAACAGCTTTCACATTATATTTCCTGTGAAAGGTATCGTGAGTTATACACAAATCATTTATAGCTGTGTCTACGTTCGTTTAAAAGTAACTTGTTCACTCCCTGGCCGAGCACTTCTAAACACCGGTAAATAAAATTAAGTAACTTATTTGAAAATTCCCAAGCATCGCGGGCCGCACAAAATTCTCGGCCCGTGTGTTTGAGACCCCTGATTTAACCAGTCCGCCTATGTTCTAGCACTTGCATGTGCCCTTTTCAATATCATCCAGCTACTAAGTTTGATAAACATTGCTCTTGGTTCAACTGCCTGAAAGTTGAGATGCAAAGATGCAACGAACTGCGTTACAGGGTCGCTTTCTACGCTGATCAGGCTGGTGGTGAAGGAAAGCCGGCGCAAAATTGCAACCGTAAAGTCTCAGGCTGCCTTAAACTGGCACTTCTCCTTAACGTTGAATTGAACAGTGGCACTTGAAAAGGATACAGCCTACTCTGTGGAGAACATAGGTAAGGCACTCTGTATTCTTTGCGATTTACGGATAGACCGCGTTGATTGCCGTCACGCAAGCGACCCGAATCCTAAATAACCACTCATTCGTTCAGCACAAAAAACGACGACGCCGCCCAAACTGAAAAAGCTGAATCTATTTCGATGCGTCAACAACCAAGACGCCGCGAAGCTATCATGGCCTGGCAGAAATAACTGGACGCCAAGCGGGTTATAGTCGCGTCGATCTGTCAAGCGAACGCAGGTTACGGCAACGATGAAACAAGGACGAGTGAAGTGGGAAGTTGCTCGTTCCTACATTATAGGAACACCTGAAAAAAGACTTGCTGAGAACCGCAAAAAGACAGCGATTCTTTAAACGACCGAAGCATTGCAGTCATTGCAGATTGCACCTTTCAGTCAACACAGCTTGGAAAATGCTGTTCTATATCAGAGAGTATAGCGGGAGCAACAGTTTGCCAAAATTATTATCGCTGGCGAATCTGTAGTCAACCCTCAGAACACACGAGTGCTGTTCCGACGCGATTCCTACAGAACAGATTTCGCAATCCACTTCCAGCAACAGATTGCTGGTAGCACGATGTTAACATTAAGGAAAGTTACTTTGCCCATATTTTACAAACCAGCTGCTCCACTAATGCTGCTTCACTTAAAATGGTTACTTCTGTCGGTTCGAAATTCGTCGAGCGAAGATTGCTAATTGCTCATCCGAATCTTCAAATCTTGTCTCAGCGGTATTTTAGAAATGAGCAAATGAAATTCCATTCTTTCAATTCACAAATGCACCAACGTAAATAAACAGCTACTTATAAAATCTGCACTTGAGTTACATGTTAGGCAGCTGGTTGAAAAAAGGCTGGGGCGTTCAGCAAGACCACATCAGCTACAAATGCACTTTGAGCGATTCCTGAATTTGAATCACTTCTTTCTCGGTCTCCTGCTCTGTCTTACTACACTGTGGATAAAACCGTATTTGCGCCGAGAGAAGACGCAGCTTGAATCCAATTCGTCTGCAGCTATAAATAGCAAAGCTAACCACTACGCACTATGCTCTCTCAACAGCACGTCTTTCTCCGAAGCGATATTCCTTCCGAAACCCATTAGAGAATGACTGCAAGAAAAAAAATCCACGCAAAAACGTCTTCCGCGAGGCAGCGGCCAAGCTCCAAAATGAAGTGCTCGTGAGTGATGACTCAAGGCGCTGACAACAACCAATCTCCTGCCTCTTTTTGATTAACTGTCAACAGGCAGACCGCGCCGTAGGCACCTTCAGCAAGCACTTGTCAGAAGGGCGTTAAATTGTACAGGTCTTTTACACAATCAATATCTATTCAGATAAGAGCTTATCTTGCACATGCGTCACAGCGGCTGCAAATAGCATTCTTTGAGCAAGGGAGGTTCAGTCAACAGAAATTCTATTCGATTCGACCGCATGAGACTGATTGATGCACTTTCGACACTAAATCCAGCAGGACTTTCCACATGCCGTGAAGAGTGGACCACTGAGAAAATATGCACCGGAGAATAACGTGTGGTTTCATTGCCACATTCTAAGAAGCTCCAAACCAGATTTAATAACCGTAAAAAGCGAAAATTATTCGAAAACCCCCACATGATTAGCGGTTTTTAAGAATTTCATTCCGCGAATCGTGCCAGCAAATGATCAGATCAAACACTTTATTTAAATATGTGCTGTTAATTTTAAAATAGCAACTGCCCTATGGTTCTGCGTAACAAGCATATGATGTTTTTTTCCCATTGCTTTTCAGGTTTCCGCCCCTTCAGTTGAAAAAATGCTTCAGCGTGAGCCGTGCCTTGTTTTGTTTCGGATAGCGTAACCGTTTTCGTTTTGCTCCGAGTATCATGGCATCACTGGTCTGTTGAAGCCAAAATTAAATTGGCTGCTGCATACGCGTAAGTAAAAACTGTGATGAACGGTAAAACTGGCAAATGCACGCTTTATGTACATAAAAACCATGACCACCTTTCAACACAACTGCGAAGAGATAAATATACCGATTAAGTATTACGGTGAAGTTGTGTTTCGCGCTTGGCCTAGGCCCGAGGAGGCCTTGTCCTGGCTCGCATCTGCACATACTGACACAGTTGCAGCAAAAATTAATGATTCTCGTCAAACAAACCCGTAGGTCCTCAGTAGCATTAAGCCCGTTCAATAAATGTTTGGACCTGTGAAACAACAGATTGCAAACGTCACTCAACCCCAACGTGTTTGCGCTCGCCCTTGTCTTAGTCATTGCGGAACAGTGCGTTTGGTTACATCTGTCATTCTTCCAAGCTCCAACTTCAATTTGAATAAGGCTGTCGATTCGCGAACCAATTGGCTAAACTTGTCTAAGTCGTTATACGAGCCACACGAAAAGCCATTTAACGTTTATACTTTCTGCGAGGAATCTATAGCAATGTAGGCTCCTTTTAGGCCTAACCCGTATAAGCAAAAATGTCCAAGCAATGTAGCTTTCCCATGGTCACAAATTTTGTAAAGCATCAGTAGATAATTTGAGTAACTATTTTTAAACTATGTCTCAGTAGTTCAGTTCTATAAGAACAATCCAATGTTGTGCTTAGCGTTACAGAGGGCAAAAAGCTAACGAAGAATTTCTCTTCCTATATAAAGACGTTTGGTCACCTCAACTTCACCAACCCGACTAGCTACGAACATTTTCCGTTTCAGTCTCACAATATTCATATAGTGAGCTGAAACATAAACATCTGAAGAGAAAAACGATTAGCTCTATTCTACGCAAAGTCGTGCTGGTGCATGCAGTCACCGTCAGTGCAGCCTGAAGCGTCGACCTATTGGCCGTAAGTATGCTTTGCATTTCTGTCGGTTTTACGAGTCCACAGCAGCGATAGCATCTTACAACGGTTTTATACGCGTGGTTTCACGTCACAGCGGTCTTCAGGGAAGTCAGTTCGGCATGACATGGGATTAGCCTCATACCATGACCTTTATTTAATTGCTCGGCAGGGAGGCAATTTGGCCAGTTTGGAAAACTGCAGTATTCATTTCGTGCATCAAGGTTTGGAATTATTGTCTAGTTACTGGCAAGCTTGCTGTTTTTTGTCTAGTTACTGGCAAGTCACAACAGCAGGAAACTGGTCTCATCCGACGCGGTTTTTACAGCGACAGGTTGATCAACAGCCCGGTTACCCAGCAGTGGTCTTCTGCCAATGAGAGGAAGCCACCTGGACTGCCTTTAAAACCAATAGAGTATTCGCTGAAAATTGTAAATTCGCACAAAAAGCAACAAACCACACGAAGATCCTGTATTTGTTGTTTCATCGCAATTATTGTGAAAGATCTATAATAATACGTTTTGTCGTTGATGACGAACGCATGCGCGTTTTTACAGAAACATCAATCTTGTCTTTGCACGAAACGGAACGTTTTTCTATGGAATTCACTAAAGTGTAAATCTGAAGTTTCAGACGACAATTTTGTGCATTTAGTAGCCGTTAAAGGCACAGCTGTGGCTGACAAGCATTGTGTTTTCAGCAGCAACACTTCAAACGAAGCTGCGGTTGAACCCTTGTTCGCGACCAATGAACGTACGGGCGTCTTGAATATTTTGTGATCTAGTTTTGTCGTTTTAACCAACCACAAGCTGATAGATCGGTGGCCGAGGCACGGTCTTTCTTGTTTGAGACCCCCCTGAGCAGGGTTTGACAAACCTCGTTGAAATTATCGCAGGTGTTAAAATACATGGGCGTCGAAGAACTGTCTAAGGGGGTCAACAATAGTGAAATTTTAGTTTGCCAATTCGACACTGAGAAAGCAACCTTTTTTCGCTAAAAATTTAATAGAAAAATGTCAAATTTCAAAATCTAGGGGCATTAACCCTCTTGCCCCTCCCCTTCTGACGCCCATGGTTGCAAAAAATTTTCAAGTCGAAAGCGTTTAGCCGAAACGAAAAAAGCACTTGTAACTTCAGGACCGACAATCAAGATACGCCCGAGTCTCTGTGTCTGCTACGTCACTGACTCGAGCAGCGATTGAGACGAGGTGCAGAGTTGTTTCTTTCGTAAGATTCGTTGCTGGCGAAAGACTGGTGAAACACCACCAGCCAGTAGCGTAGCCAGCACAAATATTTGGGGGGGCTAAAAAATTGAGGAGGGGCAAAATGTTTGATTTTAGGCGAAAAACACTATTTTGTTTGGGATACCGCCTCTCAAAGCACAAAATGACTATATATTCCAAAAATTCGGAGGGTATGGCCCCTTTGGGCCCCCCTGGCCCTATGCCACCAGCAGGAGCACTTCTCGATGTGAAATCTCGGCCCAGTGTTTTGCAGTAGCACCCGCGCGACTCGCATCTTGTCTCTAAATATTATAACAATGTCCGCAACGTGCCCGACGTGATCTCTTCGCCTGTCACGGACTATGAGCGGCGTGCATTACGCCGGCAAACTCTTCTTGTAATAACAAACAAATCAAGCCGGTCAAAAATCAAGCGGCCAATAAAATCTGCAAGGCGCACAACTTCAAACAGCAGGCAGTTGACGAGCCTATTTTCCAGGCCATTATCTTTGCTGAAACAACATGGACAGACATGAAAAGGCAAGTGCAAACGGTGCCACTTGGAAGATGTGTAGGTTGTTTTAGTAAACATCAATAAAAATTCACGAACGTTACGTCATCAGCGGCCAACACAAAAACAAAAAGCAATCAGTGAGCAACACAAAAATAAAATGTGGACAGAGCTGAAACAAAAGCCACAGCAAATCCAAATAAAAGCTACTGGCAAACAAATGGGCAACACGCTAATAAAAGCTACTTCAATTTCAAAAACAAGTCAACTTGACATGCTCCCACCACGGTGTGTGGTGGAACAGGAAATACAACCATCGCAGCGACGTAGAAATAACGCTTTGAAGTAACCTATTATCGAATTTATCAAAAAACAGCAATATTGACACCTATATAAACAAAATCTCTAAAAAAACATGAAAATGTTAATGGTATGAATAATAATCTAATCCGCAACAACGACAAGCTTGCAATTCTAATCCACAAACTCCACCTTAAGCTGCTACTGGAAAAGATAAAATTTTGGATGAGCATATCATCTCTGCTAATTCCTGTGTGTGTTTTTATTTCAGAACTCTTCTCAATGCGTGTTTAATGGATGTAAAAATTCCTCAACAAAGCACGACAATTGTTATAGTACATAAATGAAAAAATAAAAATGGTGACGTAAGTGATGCTGGCAATTACAGACCTGTTTCTCTTGCAACAATTATCTCCAAGCTATATGGGCGTTGATTTTATCCTGCATTTCACCACTTTTTGCCACTACTGACAATCAGTTTGGTTGTAAAGGCGGCTTCACACAGAATCCGGTTACGGCTTACGATCCGGCTTATGGCCAACGGCAGTCTTCCCACATGCAGCAAGAACACCATCACCGACAACA
>JGI24158J21664_10002349_pt1 | contig 22788 bp, 12 predicted proteins | sample Ectturendosymbi3_FD_21664 | JGI IMG/M metagenome (IMG submission 21664)
CGGAGGAATTTTTTTCCAGGGGGGGGGGACTAGGGAATTTTTCCAGGGGGGGACCAAAAGTGTTGAAATTTAGTTTTTACCACTCGAAATTAAAAGAACCCTGTCCCCCCTTCCGACGCCCATGGGTGAGAGCCTTTATACCGCCTCGCTGCGGATTAACAACTTCAAGACGTCAGGTCGTTTAGTTGAGCGATAGAGGTGCGCTCCTGCAACGACTAGGTGGACCCCTCAACTAGCAGGGCGTCTCCTTGGAGTCGTATGATATATCGGGTTCCTCTCATCTCGGTCCCTACACGAGCGAGTGCGCTTACAAAAATGAAGTCAGGCAACACTTACTTTTTCGAAAGTGTACTGTACACGTTCACTTTTTCAAATTATTTTAACGTGTACACGTTTTCGAACGTGACACTATAAACGAAGTTTCAGCAACTGTTTGAAGTTTACGTCTCGACGTGATAAAAAGGACTCCACATCCCTGTGCCGTACGGAAAACTGTACTTGGGCTGAACGTTGTTCTTTCCAACTAAGCCTGGAAAATTTATTTTTTTAAATGCATTGCTAAAACTGCTGCTATCCCGACCATGACCCTAAGCACTGCCAAGTTCTTTTTTACGCAATTCACACGTCACACGTCAGATTCCATTTTCGTCACAGATTTTTCCACAATAATGCTCCGGTATATTTCCTCTAATCGGATTACTCACAGGCCGGAATCGATTTCTCATTTCCACGTCTGAAATAAATATTGCAGGAGCTTTGTCGCTAGCCCGACAGTGCGATGCTGAGACCACTCACCAAAACGTTATGTTGTGCTTAAAAAATAATTGTGTATTCGTACGGCCTGTTGTTGTGAGTCGGTGACGTATCCAGCAATTTTGAATCATGCGTCAGTGACAGCGTCGCTGCTGCCGCGTCGCTACTGCCGCGAACGCGTTATTGCTTAATTTGTAAATGCTTTTACCAATTTATTTCACAGCTGCTCAGCTTATACTTTCATTTCGGCGGTGTGCCTGATGCTGTCGATCCGGGAAAGAGAGGACTGGTGCAAGAGGGGGCGAGCCATATATGGGCTTACCGAAAATCGTTCTTGTGCGCGATCTTTGTCATTATGTGCGGCAATATAGGTAAGTTGACTGCTCGGCTTTGCGCTTTCCGTTGAGCGTTGAACGGCATACGTCTGCTTTTGTCGCTTTTCTGTGTTGCGAAGATTGCATCACTCTGGCACATCTCCTCATAACTTTGGTCTGGATGAATAAAACGTTAGATATTTTCGTACGTTTTGCTAAAATTCACTGTTTTACAGCGACTCGACTAATTACAGTTATATTTCAAAAAAAGACAATTCAACCAACAAGATTTGTCTTTATTGATAGCAATCATTCTGAAAAATAGTTGTATGGAATGCAAACTTGTGCATTAAGGGTTATAAGGTATGGAAATAATCAACCCCTTGGTATCAAATTTTGTTAGTGTTTGCCCCATTATTTTTACGCTTTCCATACAAATATAAAAACGTTTTTGTGGCTTATCAACCCACTTTTGCGTAGAAAATACCAGTATGTGTATTTTAGGCAAAACATCAACACTTTTTTGTCTCATCTACAGATTCCAACCAGGCATGCAGTTGACGCCTGCGCTTTAAATGAAAATATTTTAATGCATGGTTTCAATTGCCCATTTCTCACAAATGATTAATAGGGTGCTGAACGGTTTGCCCTTTTTCTATGAAATCATCCGGAAATGTCTGACTGAACGATAAGTAAAGAAAATAGGATTTGAATCGATTATCTTTCAGTGATGGCAGCGCGATTTTTCCAACGTTAGCATGAGTCCACTTTTTGTGATGGTGTGTTAATGTCTTGTTGAGATCCGTTGTTTTCTTGACTTCCGCCTGTTCATGTTTACCTTAAGAAACTAATGTATGAAACGTGTAACGTAGTTTGTTCTAAAAATATTTCTTTTTGCATTAAAGTGTCTTGATGTTGCTTTTGGGAAAAGCAAAACTGAACTTTATTAATGTGATCGTTTCAATACCGGAAGTAACATTTTTTGAAATACTGATGACAACAAACATTCGTAGCATAAGAGTGAGAAATCAGCTCTTTTTCGACGTCGCAAAAATTTAGTTTCTCTCTCTTCGCCTCTTCAATTTTATGCCCTCTCTTCCAGTCTCTTTTTTTTCTTTGGTCTCTTTCTCTGACTCCTGATTTCTCTCATTGTCTAGATAACTCAGAAACAGTTATTGCACCCACACTATCTTTATTTAGTGCACGCTTTCTTTTGAGAAACCTTGGTGTTTTATAGGCCTTCTGATTGATGCCATCCGACACAGCACTTGCTCTACCTTGCGAACAGCCGCTGGGTGCCGCTCACACCCTTCCGATCACAACGGAAGATGGAAGAAAAAGTGAGTTAAATTTGCCTTCAGCAATTACAACAGCTGCGTTGGCCCATCTGGGCTTGGCTGTCTTTGCCGTTGATGGCATTTGCGCTCTAAAAGTAACTTAAATTGTTTTGAATCGCGTCGTGTCATTTGAGTGACCTATTTCTGTCGCAAGAAACCGAACGAGCCACAAACGTTTCAGTGTGAAATGTTTGCGCGAAGAAAGGTCAGTTGACGGATGCTACTGGCTTTTTTGGCAGCGTTTCTTCTTTCATCGGGTTTAAGACCGACAAGATACATCTGATGAAAAGAAGTTATTCTTTGACAATAGTAGAATGTGTTAACCTTGACAGGTTACCTCGCAGCACAGATTAAACACTTCCCAGAATTAAACTCTCAACACCATCCTTCGCAGTTCTAAAGTCTTGCACGTTTTTTTTCAGTTCTAAAGTCTTGCACGTTTTTACTTGTCTTGCACGTTTTTTTTACTACTTGTCGGGCAAGCGCATAAAGCGTCATTGCTATGGCGACCTAGCCTCAGCGTATTTTGTCACAAATCTGTTTGTAATTCTGCTTTTTGGAAATAAACAGGGCTGCGTCAAGAAACGTCCTTCCTTATTTATTTTGTATTTCCGATCGAATCTCTTGTGTTCGCCGATCGATCAACGTCAAAAGAAATCAAAGCGATTTTTAAGCTAATTACGTAATGTGTTGGTGAAATGGATAATGAAAAGAAATCGCAAAAAGCGTGTGCATACATCAACACAACAAAATACCCAGACTTCTCCAGATGAAATCTGAAACGCTTGTATTTGTCTTATCAGACTATGTTCTGGTTTACTTGAATTTATATTCTTACATTTAACAGTAAACACTGTTCCGGTTACAAATTGCGTCCCATTTCAATTTTTTTCGATTTTGCAAACATTTGTGAACGTTACCTGGATTTTTCCGATCATTGCCGCAGAAATGTTTTGAGCGCGATGCAAGCTGCACGTACCCATTTTCAACATCAGTTCGTGACGGAAATGATGCGAAAATTTCCTTTCCCCCCGACAGAGCAGTGAACCTAGCTCAGGTTAAGCGATGATGCAGCACTTGTCTAAGGGTACGCGAACGCTTGTTAGGACTGTGGTTGTAAACAAGTTCATGCGTAGAAAGTGGAGATCCGTTCGTAGCACTAAAAGGGAGGTGAACTTGGAGGGGTAAAAGTATTGTGTTTAGACTTTTATCCTGTTTAGCCAAAAATATGACAGGCGCAACATTGATTTTTTATTGTTGGCTGTATAAAAACACCGTACTCGCTGGATATACACAAAATGACAAAATGTGATACAATTTTATCGCTTTTTGATGAAATTTAAAAGATGAAATTACGCATTTCCCAATCTTCAGAAATTTGGTCGGATTTCAGTGAAACTTTTGTGACTTGAGTGTCTTACACCTAACCTCCTCCGTTGAATAGCTGTGATACTGTTTCCTATGAATAATGGATTGACTCCATATTGGCTTCCAAAAAAGCAAATTTTACCCAATAAAACTTTCAAAATGTTTGGTCTGTATCCGATCATTTCCAAAAACTAAAAAATTTGTGAGTAAGAATATAAAAGAGCAATGCTGCATACCGCACTTGCTCCTCTCAGTTTCACAAACTCTCCTCTAATAGAAGCGCAACATTCACCACTTCACTCCTTGCTCTTTTAAAAATCATTCAGCCAGGACTAACACCCACAAACTGATTGAGAAAGATTTACCACATTAACTTATAACCAAGGGGATTTCACGTCTGATGGACAGTGAGTCATGTACCCCGGAAAAGCTTTTACGGACAGACGGTTCGTACTGAGAAATCCTTGAAAACGCTTTTTTTCATGATGCAATTAAAAAAAACCGCCAGATTTCGCTAGATTGTTTGTGAAATGGTTCCCTGCAAACCAAGCAAGCAGCTACAGGAGAAAAACTCATGAAGAAAACCTTGCATTGTGTGAAGTGTGACCAAGAACGTGGCTCTTATGACCAAGAACTTGGCAGAAGCAGTTTGATTGTCAATTTAACCCTCTTTGACTTGTTTTGCAGGCTTTTGACGCGAAGGCAACGCTCGTTTCTGTTGATAGCCTTGCTCTGGGTCGTGCCAATTTTCTACGTCATTATCCCCATGGCTGTTGGATGGAGCTGCAGAGGTCTATGCCTCTGTTTGAGCCAGTGCTTTCCCTCAAATCACGTGCACGTTTATTCTGATCAGCGATGCTCGCGATCAATCCCCCCGATGTCCAACTCGTGGCTCGTCGGCGTCGTAGCGTCTTGGGCGTGCTGTCTGGCTGCCACCATTTTCTTTCTTCACAGGTTGGTACAAATATAGAAATAAATTCGTTTTTGCGAATATGAGTAAAGATATCGATCAATGGATATGTAGCAATAGAGTACACCCGTTTCAAAACGGAAGGCAGAAATATTAACAACACAACTAAGTCACATTCTCACAAGTTTGAGGTGAGTATAGCTTTTTATGACTGGTCTTGATTCTAATATCTCACCGATTTGCCAGAACTTGTGGTGCAACGTATAAGCGTCACTTGCCTCTCTGCTCAACATCAGGTCCCTTCAGCAAGTCACGAAGATGTGGTTCCAAGGCTACACAGGAACGAGTGTGAAAGGAAGAGAATCTCGATCGGCCTCGAAAAGCGCCCACAGTTCACTGCGAATGAGCATTGCCGCGAACATGGAAGACGAGCCGAGCAAGGACGAAGTGTTTCTGAGCGAGAACTCGGACAAGACCGACAAGAGTGCTGATTCCAGCCTGGAAAAAAGCATTTGCGCCGACAGCTCGTGCTGCCTGAAGCCGCTTGGCGACGAGGGCGTTGCGGGCGACGAGAAAACGTCAGAATTCGGATCGAGGCGGAATTATTTTTCCGTAAGCCGGCACAGTCGCCCTTCCGAGACCTCGTTCAGTTCGCTCGCCAAATTAAAAGCCAGCGCTCCGCGCCGAATGATGGAGCACTTTCGCTCCACCCGGTCGTCGACGTTCACGTTGCGCTACGTTATCTGGTTAACGGTGTCTTTCGGCGTCTTAACGGCCCCCACGATGGCCATCATCACGATCGACATGCTTTATCCCGACCTTGTTCTCAACATGGTGGCTTTGAACATTTGCCTCCTGTGCCCGTTCACCTACTGCTACATTTGCCCCTTCGTGCTGGTCAAATGTTTGCCGGGGGTGAAAACGTCACTTTCAGCGTTGATTTTAAGTGTCTACTCCACCACTGATTGATTCGCTGCAACCGAGCTCCTATTGTGTAATGCGACGCTCCTTTGAGCTCGGGACGAAATGCGTTTGTTTGCGCTAAACAAGGAAGCTTTTCGCAAAAGCCGCTGTTTCGCGGCGCATTGACGCGATCGAGCTTTTAAACCGCGCGAGTCGATTCAAGTAACACAAGGTCTATTGACGCGATCGAGCTTTTAAACCGCGCGAGTCGATTCAAGCAACACAAGGTCTTTTTAAGCGCTTTTTGACAGTGAAGCAATCGCAGCGCCGCGAAAAGCCGCGCGACGTCCGTTTCGCCAGAGTGCATATTCGCTGTTTCCATAGCGAACGCTTCGTATGTGACGCAAGACGCGCTCGCGGTTGAGAGCAACAGAGCAAGTGCACCGGAAGTGTTTGCATAGGGGTAGCCGGGGGGCAAGGGAGCCATATCCCCCAAATTTCTAGCATATCTTGTCATTTTGTGCTTTGTCACACGCAAGTTCTGCAGTTTTAGGCGTGCCTGCGTCGAGCGTGAAAAAGAAAGTCTGCCTGCTTATTCTTTATCCTTTTCCTCTACCGAAAATTTCTGTTCTTTAACGAAGTTCGTTGGTTTGTGCCGTTACCTTCGTTCACGCGCCGTTTGTTATTGTGGCTTTCGGCGAAGTACCTCCGACATTAATATTGCTGAGTCGCGGACTGATCAAGCACCAGTGTCGAAACTACGTGAATGGTAGAGTTTGTTTTCTTTGTTGACTATGTTTGAGCTTCGCCACTCCGAAAGGGCTTCAGTCCGTGTGGCGGTATTTTCTCAAACATGAAGTTGTGCTTTCTTAAGCGACGGCCCTAGCTGTCGGAAAGAAGTTACGCGGCGTTTTCATTGACGCAATATCGCGCGAGTTATTTATCATAATATGAAAAGGCAAAAATGACTGCCTGTTTTGCTCGGTGACAGCAATTGAAAAAAACAATTTTTCAAGTTTTGAGAGAAATTTGCCTAAGCGAGAAATTGGGGAGGAAAAAGAAATGTTAGAAGTTTTTATGCTTCCGCAAGATTTGCTATATCCAGCAACTGAATAGGATTTTCTTTTATAGCTTGCGTGCGAGCTACCAGCCTGTAGTGTAACACTGTAACTACATTTCTAGATTTTTCTAACCTACTGGTTTTGAGTTGCAGTGACAGGCAATCAAGTATTGTTGTGTAACAATTCTGACATTGTAGGGAGATGGAGAACGAGGCCTTGGCGTGCTGTGTTAAAGATTTACTTTGCACAGTAGAGACCATTTTCTCAGTATGAGCGTTGGTGATTGATTTGAGAGAGTTGTATAAATTTAAAAAGCTTAGCATTAGCTTGTTGGAATGACATTGCTTTTGACCAAAAAACAGTCGATAAAGGTTTCATTTACTTTTTGCTGACACTTAGTTTTGAAGCAGAAAAAAATCGGTGCAACCCTTAAGCTTGGCATAATCAACTATTTTTTCTTTAATAATCAAAAATAGTGACGCAAAATACTAAGCACACATTTTCGAAAAGTCTTTTGCAGTTGATTTGTTTGATGAACTTGTCACTTTGCAATAAAATCAATTTTCCTGCAATGCCCTTCTTAGCGCTTATCATGACTTTGTCATTGATGTTGTGGAGGGAATTGAAGTTTCTGGAGTTTCATAGAGAGGAATTGAAAAAAAACATTGAGAACCACTGTCTAAACCAGTAGATCTTAACCGGGTTGGGGTGAGTAAATATATTTTCAGGAGGACGCGAACTCTGTTACGCGTTCTACAACATGGAAAGCTTTTGAACAGAAAAGTTTTTCGTCCAATTTTCAGAGGGATTGAAACAAAGGACAATTACTTAAGAGAGGCGTGGCAGAAAAAAAGGATAAGAACCACTAGTCTGACCAATTTGGCATTCCGAAGTCAGCCTGAGGCATATTTGATTTTTATTCGAGAGTTACGGTTTGCGCGTGAAAGTGAGCTGCAGCGCTTTGCTAGGATAGAACTCTCCCGCTCGATATCATGCCACCACCGCGGAACATGTGTTTTGGACACACGTGTAAATGAGATGGTGCTGACAGGATGGCACTGCGAGGACGAGCCAGAACCGTCGCCAGAAAGTTTTCACTAGGGGGGATTTGCGTTTTTGCGGGGGAGCTTTGGGTTTGTGCGGGGGGGATTGACACTCTAAAACAGGGCTAGGGAACCTGCGGCCCGCGTGAATATTTCGTATGGCCCGCATCAGAATTTTGGTTGCCCAAGTTAGAGTACAACATTGCGTCGAAACGAAGCTCCATGATAAGCAGGTACATAAACAGTAAGTCACGAGAAGTCTCTCTTCCTCATAGTTAGATAATGGTAGAATTGTTGGATAAAGTAATTGATTTTGCGGCCCTCCAGCGATAATGCACAATTCATGCGGTCCGTGATAGTAAATATATTCCCCACCCCTGCTCTAAAAACTTACGAAATCTCAACTGATTTATAGTGTTTCATGTTTCAATTTGGGGGACTTAAAGCTTTGTTTGGGGGGCTAAGCCCCCAAAAGACCCCCCATGGCGACGGGACTGGGACGAGCGCGTCAATTTTTGCCTTTTTACTCTGTTTGTGCTGAGCCATTTTGCTGACACGCCTATGAAATAACTCGTTTCTTTGCTTCAACACGTATCTAGGAAGAGTTAGAGCCGGTTTTGTTCTGACGCAATCCGTTCTCACGACATGGCACTTCACTTTGCTATCCGAAACAAACTCCTGACAGAAGTGCGACAACTTGTGGAAAGCGGCGAAGATGTGAACGCCGGTGACCATGACCTGCGCACGCCGTTAATGATGTGCTGCCTGGAGAAAGACGAGACGTGGGCTAGTGGCGTGGCCCGCATGCTTCTTCAGGTACTTGAATGAACAAGCATTTCATGCAACCTTGAAGGTTAACGCTGAGAGAAATAATTTTGTTCGCCATTGTGTTTTGGTTTCTAGTTTGGGAAGAAATCAAACAAGGCATTGCGCTAACTCTTAAACACAAGTTCGGCAACTCGTGTGCTTCAGTGGTCATAGCTGATATAAAGAATATGTGAACGTTACGAGATGTAGCTCTTACGGTTCAAGCCATTTTTCAAACCAGGGGTTTCTAAACTACGGCCGACGGGCCAAGTCCGGCCCGCGAAGCCGTTTCATCCTGCCCGCGAAGAGGTTTAGTCAATAATGAGAATATAATATACAGTATTTACCAAAAATTGACTGATTTGGTAGCATGTAACATACTCATTATGTAAGATGTCCGGCTCTTGAACTGTTGTCTAATAGCTCATGTGGCCCTCTGGCACAACAGTTTGGAGGTCCCTGGTTTAAACCATGACAGAGAAAAGAAATTGTTGCTGACCTAATCTGATCTCACTTCAAAAGTGCCTATTGGTCTGCAAATACATCCCTCTCATGAAAATACGCTTTTTAATCAATGGGAAAGGGAGAAACGTTGAAAACACCGAGTTCACGTAACAACACTGGAGAAATAGAAATATTGCATTATGCTGACATAACGACATTTAGCTAAATTCAAGATAAGTGACGTATGGCAAGGCTCAATCTCGACTATCGCAAAACAGTCCTCTGAATTTGACAAATTTTGACCACATGGATATTTAGGAAAACTTCCTCGCTATAAAATCTGCTGAAATGACAAAAGAAAATTGTTCTTAAGCGACATTTCATTCGGTTTTATTACAATATCTCAGCACAATTTTGCGACATCCATTTGTGGGGTTTAATTTAAAAGATTAATAAATGTACTAGTGACTGAACAATTTTGGCCTAACGATGGCACATGCCACAACACTTGCTTCTCATTATCAATCCCCTTTTTCGCAATATTTCTTTCATTGGAAAAGAATGGAAATGAAGTACGGGATCCATGCTGTTGTCCTTGTCACCGCCATACGATGTCCCTGCGGAAAATGTGTGATGAACGTTTTGGCTGTTCTGCTGATAGTGGCCTCATTTTCTGTTTCCCAGCAAAACCTGATGAAGCGCCTGAACGGAACTAACACAGAATTGGAATCAACTTTTTATGGATTCACCCACTTTGCCTAAAGCGGTATTTACCTGTACACAAAACTGTTACACATACTGTAGGTGGTCAAAAAGCAGTGTAAGTTCTCGTTTACTAAAGAGGCTCAAAATGAGGAAAACTCACGCAGGGGTGACAGCGTGAGAAAAGGTTGTACTGCAGATGTTGTAGGATTCAAATTTCGTGATGTGGCAGAATCGAAATTCACCTTACATGAATTTGCTAAGTAGGTGATTAAACCTTCAATATATTTAGAAAACTCAGATAGGCTAGATGAAAAGTAAGTTTTTTGCTGATGTTTGTGATCTCATTTCAGGCAGGTGCTAGAGTGGGTCGCACTGACAGAAATGGACGATCTGCATTGATGTTTAGCGTCCTTTTCAACCGTCAACGACTGACGTTATTGTATACAAGAACAATGGACTTCGACATAAACCAGGTACACTGCCTGTGTGACTATGAAAGGAATTGCTTAAGGTATCATTCTTTTATTCGTAAACTTGACGGCTTATCTTATTGGAAGCTTGTTTGTGAATTTAAAGAATTATGAGAAGCCGGTGGAAAACTTACTCAGCTGTTTTAAATACATATTGGGCTACGTGTAAGCATGTAAAGTATTTGGTGATTTATTTTGATACACAGCATGATGTCGGCTGAATTTGTAGTTGGTGCATACTTTCTGAAGAACTTATCCCTAGCCCTTGGAAAAAGAAAAATTGATGGAGGCAAATCAAATCGAATTTCGGACTCGGTGTCCTCCTTTCAGTGCTCCTGTTTTACATTAAAATTTGTAATTTTTTAATTAAAATTTGAAAATTTTATATCCCACGACTTCCGTTACTTAGGAAAGTTCCAATTATATGCATTAATATCTTATGCACTTGACAGGACACAATTGTGCTTATCTGATATTAGAATTTTGTACTTCGTTTTGAATTGTGACTAGTTTTTCAAATTTTAGAGCTGATCTACAAGAAAAAAACTGTTGCGCTCATTTGATGTCGTCACGTCTGCGTATTATCACGCAGGTCGACGTGTACGGCAACACGGCTTTGCATTATTGCTCTTTGTGCGGCAACCTGGAGAACATGAAAACGGTCCTGAACACTGCACTGCGGAGGAACCTAGATCCTCTCACAAGGAACAAACTCGGGCAAACTCCTTTGAGCCTCGCCATGCAAGTTAGGAACGAGTTGTGTATGAGCATGCTCATCAGATCGACTTCCCACTCGGAGCAAGATTTCCTTTACAAGGTGAGAGAACCAAGCACGCTTTCTATACTTGCAACTTTGTCTCTGTGTGGCCTCCATGTTAACATGCAAAAAAGCAATTGAAATTGTGGAGATCAGATTGCGACTACTTTTATCGTGGCAAAGTGTTTTACTGACATCAATACTCTACCATCAAGGTTTTACTGAGGACTGCTGGTGTGTTCGCATATCAGTTCTAGCGATATTCTACGAAAATCTCAATAAATTTTGCTACAAGTAGGCAGTCCATGCCAATGTCAAACAGGTTAACTTAACCCACCAGATTTCCCAAAATTTGGTTGGTAACCTGCCAAAAGAGAAATCTACCCTTGAGTGCATACAACGCGTCATTACTCACTGAAACAAATCACGTAACTATAAATAAATGTCACAGTTTTTGTTGCGCCGTAGTCAGCGATTGTAAGCTTGAAAAGTCATTCTAGTAAAAAGCAAGATTAATGACGGTTCGTTGCTGCTGTCGCTTGAAAATCTTCCGCGTATATCGCTTCATCTATAACAACCACCGGCTGAAGGCTAAAAAGTTGAAAAAAGCCACATGCTTGATTTATGAGTTTTAGTGATTTGTCAGCGCACGGGCTCATGAACAGGAAGCGATTGAACTGAACTATTTTCGGCCACGTCGCCCGACACACGACGAAAAATTACAATCCGGGTAACTGATCAAAGAAACAAATCTCTGCTCACAGGTGCATGTGGTTACGAAGTGATTTCAACAACAAAAACATCTACGGTACCAAACGTGCTGCGGTACCAAACAAACATCCGGGTCACTTTAGATAACAAAAGACAGTCACTGACAATCGTAACACAGCCCCTTATTCTTAAAGATGCCCACTTTTTCGTTGTGTATGACATGCTGGCAGCTTTGTCGATTTCCTTGTCGCCCGAAATTCTTCGGTATTGCTTCTTTTCGTACTTGGCGTTTGTGGCAGCATAACAGTCACACACGCTCCTCAGGTGCCAACGGAACTAGCTCTCCAGCCCTGGCGTGAGGAATTTCAGTTTGTTTATCATCCTGACCTGATGCGAAAATGCGCAATTGATCAGTCGCTCGAGAGCGCTCGCGTCCACAAGTCACGACCTACAATGGACTTGGACAGCAAACGTGCGGTGACGAAACATCGGAAAAGCAGTTCCAGATTAACGTCACGCGGTCGAAGACGCTTTGTCTCAAATTCGTCATCCAAACGACAATCGCCGGACGTTTTTCGAGTTGCGTCTGCCAAGCATCAGTATCGCCCACCAACCACTGCTGACCTATGCGAGGACTGCTACTCCCCCGACTCGTGGAAGTCCTTCCTTCCAGATTTTTTGCTGCTCATGCAAGAGCAGCGATCATCTTCTTACCGCCTTTCGGCCCCGCCTAGCAGGCAACCTTTCGAAGAAATCTTGAGCATGTTTCCAGACGAAAAAGCGTCTGTGGATTCAGAAGAAACTTGGAACGGTGAGAAAACACATTAGCATTTGCACAAACACTTGAAATTATTTTAATTTACAATTGAAAAAGTTTCGATGGAAAATAAAGTTAAAATAATCTTTGACTTGGTTTTACTTACGGAATTACTTTAAAAGTAACCGCGTTTTCTCGTATGATGTGGCGCTTAGTAGTAAAAGTTGTGAAGCAGTTTGCTGATTTCCAAATCTGTTCGAAATGTGAGCGGGATTCACAGATTCTTGCACCTCGTCTGTTGCATTACAAAGATGCTGATTGTAAACATTTGCTTGCTCTTCAACGCAAGTTTATTCCCAAGCTTTGATAACCAGGCAGTAGTGAACAAGCTACCTTAATTAATTCACCGCTGAATTTTTTCCGGTGAAAAAAACGTTTTGTTCTGAGTCACTGACTATTGCAATTAGTCACGTCTCCCACCAACCTCCAAAATATAAGAACCGGAAAGATGAATAGCCAGGAAGGTATGAAGCAAATGGACATCATTTCATAAACGACCATGCTCAACCTTTTGCTTTGCAACTAAGCAGCAGGGCACTTGGCGGAGATAACTTTTTTGTTCTCTTGCAGATGCTCTTTGTTCACTTTTAGTTTCGTTCCTGTGCATTTTCCCATCTTCTTTCAAAGCGAATCTTATGCAGTAAATTAAAGGATGAAGTGATTAACCACTGAAAAGAGGTAGTCAGAAATTTGAACAAGAACAACAATTTTAGGTCTGATTTAAGTTTTGCGTATTTGCATGTAGGTCTGTAGACCATATTCCCCTTGATATTTTGTAACCTCGTTTCAGCTTTAATGTCTGCGTCTTCCGCGGTTATTCGAATTCTGTAGCAAAGGCAAAATCAACATTTTTTGCAGGAGCATCTTCAAGTTCAGATACATCGCAAGCATGTATAGGCAACCGACGTAAAACCCCGCTTGTTAAGGGTGGAAGTACAGAGAGCATCTCCCTGGCAAGAGGTCGATCCAAGCCAAACGCGTTGGAAGTAATCGTCGGTATACATGGCATGTCGGACGCAAAACGTCGTGGTCGCAAGCAGACTGTTGCTCCACATGCGACAGAGACTCCAGCTCCGAAGAAAAAACTTTCACCGCAAACTTCATCTGACATTCTTGAAGTGACCAAGTGCAAGTCGGAAACCAAAGCGTCAAAGCTGCCACCGGGGGGCAGCAAAGCACCCGAAACGCGTTCAAAAGCAAGCAAACAACCTGCTGCGTCCAGCTCGAAAACCAGCTTCGCCGAGACTGAGCAGCAACCTTCAACCCATCCAAGCGCTAAACCCTCATCGTCAGGCGCGAGATCGAATGATTTCCTTGTTCCTAAGCAACCGTGCACCAATCAGACGCTGGGTCTTCGAGAGCTAGACACTGCTTTGTCCGACATTGTCGAGGAATAGAGGCAAGCACGCAGCCACGGGAGGGAATTTGGAGGCAATGCCTTCCAATTTTTTGTGTTCCCCCAACTTTTGTTGTGTCCAGAAAAGTTTTTATTAAAGCATATAATAAAAAGAAAAACCTTGCCTCCCTAAAAACGTAATTTGCCCCCCAAACCTTAAAACCTGGCCACGGGCCTGAATTGGGGTAAACTTTTTGTGGACGTAAAAAGGTATTTTGTCAATTTCCATTGCCACACAGCTGTCAAGATGTTGTTAAGATATCTCAAGGTTCGTCCAAACTACATGCAGTCCTGTTGAGGCAGAATAACCTGAATACTTCCTAACAAATTGGAAACTCGAAATCGAAAGCAATTTTATTTGAAACAATTTCTAACGCCATGCAAAAAATATGTAGCACATTCTTGGTTTAGATTTTTAGAAACAATGTACTCTAGATTTAAAGCCCAATCGACATCTTTCCAGTTCATATTTCGCTGTGCTTTTCTACGCTGAAACCAAAGTTGTCATTTGTTTTATAATTTTTTTGTTATTGTTACAGGTTTGTTACAAATACAAAGTGCGCCACGCAAATGTGCGTGCAGTTGTGTCCACCTGAGAATTGATTTAGAATTTTAAATGATCGAAGCAATGTGTTCATCAAGATAATAGTGAATAGTGCCAAGTGCAATTTTTGTATTAGCTTTCAACAGCAATGTAGGCTTGCAGGTATCTTTCTCATTGCAGTAGGTTTGAGTATCTCTTGTTCAATCGATAGTTATTTACAAGACCTAATAGGCCGATGCGAGGCAAAATGAAACTAATTTTCTCATTGCCAGCTTTGCAGCTTGATGTTTTTAAGCATTTTTTGCTCATTGCTTACCTTGAATGTCTAGGACATGTCGGCAAATAGTTTGCTGAAAACGAAATGGAAACTGCTATCCTCTAGAAGAGCATCAAGCCTTTCATTGCATTACAGTGAAATAAAGCGTCTGTATCATAAGCATTCTCCATCCTGCGTTTACTTTAAACTATCATCACTGAGAAAAAATCTTGTTAATTTTTGTACTCCATATTCCTTATTCATGGTTGTTCAACTGCCAGATAAGGCATTAAAGTTATCTGTTCCTAAGACTATAATTTCGTCAGTATCATAAGTATATGGGTGTTATCGTAACACAAAAAAATATAGCAGGCATCTATTCCTAAGACTATAATTTCGTCAGTATTAATGCATATGGGTGTTATCGTAACACAAGAAAAAATATAGCATGCATTTGCTCTTAGTAATAAAAACGTATAATGACCAGAGGAAGTAGAAGTTGATGTACATGAGAGCTTACAGTATAATTTATAAGGATTGCATTTTTCTAACTTTTAGTTTGCGGTAAAATTTGGTCATATAAAAATTGGAAAGCATAGTCTCTCTCTCTGCAACGTTTCAACAAGGCACACAACCGGCACTCCACTTATACCTTCCACCATACCTGATGTCCACTCCCAACTGAAGCTGGGTTCGATTCTCGTTTCGGAGAAGCCTGTGCGGTGGCGGTGAATTGAGTGCCAACTACTGCGGCACCATGCGCACACGGGTGAATGTTTAGACTATATAGTTCTCTTACAAGGCAAAAACGGTGTCAAAAAAGAAAGAAATAACTTTGGAAATTGTTCGATTGCATGAGTTTAATCACTATCTTATCGAAGCAGTTCGAGTTGCGACAACGTTTAAAAAGATATAGGTTGACTGCAAGCTTTCGAGGTATCAGCCGACTGGGCTCTGCTTTCATGACTTTGCGATGACTTAGAATTGCACATATCTGTTTGTTACTAGTCTTCACACAGACGACAAAGTCGAAACAATCAGCAATTCTTTTTAATAGAAAATCGATTTTACGCTAATTTAACATATCCTCAGTCCTTATTCAAATAGAATTCTCGAGTTTCATTATGTTTTTAAAGTCGGACCTTCATGATTTACCTCAAAGCTTTTTTCAGGACCCTCTTGACAAAGGTTTGTGCTTTCTTTCTTTCTCAATACTTTCAGCTTTTTGCTCACAGAGAATCTGAGTGAATGGATGCACAGGATGCATCTTCAGCCGAACGGACGACTCTGTAATTCATTACCTCCGTTCAGTTAGCCGTTCAGCGATTATTTTCAGCATATTTTTTCTTATACTTTTAGTGTTTAGCCTTACCCAAATTTATAAAAACAAATGGGTTTTAATTTTTTCAAGATCAGTTTTTACCTTCACCAAATTTGTACCCAAGCTTCGTGTTTGATCTTTAGAAAAGATTGCGATGCAGGTTATACGGAGCTACGAAAATAAAAGATGGAGTCATACGATCTCTGAAACTGTGGCGTGCAGAGGTCTGGCGATGCCCGGGGCGACTGCTTGACTGGATGCCCCCTACCAAATTTTAGTATTGAGCAGTGGCGTCAGGTGGTCATTGTAACTGGAAAAACGCAGTTTGTGACGTCGCAATATGACGTCATATTCACGTTTGCAAACCAATGTTTTTGCGAAATTTGTTGACACAACATGCATATTCAGGTTCGCCGGAGCAGCTGTAGAGCAGGGGGACCAGTAACAGAGTTAAGGACAGTGGAAACTTATAAAAAAAAAAGAATCGTTACCAATTATGTTTGTTTCTATTCATCAACAATGTTGACCTCAAAAATAATGACAAAAATTATAGAAAATCATTCTGAATTTCCTGGGTGCCCGAATAGCTGTAATAAATTTGTTTCAAGTCGATCTTTATAAACCTTGCTATTTCCTATGATACTGTTACGAAAAAACGCCTCCGCTCCCGTTCACCCTTTCTGAAAGGCTAGAGGGGGCAAAACCCCATCACGCCTCCATTCTCCTACACCCCTGTGCATATTATTCTACACACACTCTCTTTGCTCTATAATGAACATAAATTATCAGCAGTCTCCTAACACAGAGATGTTCATAACTGCAAAAATAACCGGAAACACGTTAAAACAGGCGAGTAGAACACACTCAGTGCTACGTCAGCGAAGTTCACAACTGCAAAAATACAAGGCTGCGCGAATGTCTTGTCGAATAGCAGTTGAACAGAGAAGGTATGCGGCGGGAATGGCGGACACCCAGGGTTGACAGTTTGAAACTTGTAAATCACACAAGAATTGAGAATGCGCATAAAGTAGGCTAAGCAACAAAAGTTTCGTTTTTCATTATGTGGCTGTTATATGTACAATTACTAAGAGGAAAGAACAGATGCGGGCTTGTGTGAGCCGTTATGATCAATCCGCCTGAATTGTCAATCAATGACGAAGCTCAAAACGAAGCATAGGTGTGCGGCTGTATTAGCACGGAAGACGACATGGGAAACTAGTGATGCACCAAAAAATCAGCTAAATCAAGCACGTTGAAATATGACAGTTTTAAAATTTGGCTCAGAAAATCAATTCAACGTCGATACCTTCAGGATTGACGTAATTGGAATTGACCATAAAAACCATCCGCTCTGTTTTTAAAACGTTAACCTAAAACAACCATAAAACCCACCAGAAATCCCACTCTTCTTTTCCTATGAAAAAATGCTACTATGAGGTAAAAAGTAAATTAAGCAGCACACTTGTACATTTAACTGCAAATTGTTAAAAAAACAACAAAACCAACAGCAACGAAGTTTGAAGGACTGGTAAAAAGGAGAAGAATAAATCGAACAGTACATTCTACTGGTTATCTTCTTCAGCTTTGTGAAATCGGTATATTTTAATCAAATTTTCTGCCTTCTCCGCATTAAAGCTGTTTCTGATGCTGGTCCATACCAAATGTTGAAAAAATACACCATATAGATGCTGAACTAGCAGGACATGTAGATAAACTTAACGTGAAACTGCAGAGTTTGTGTGGGAGTGGCTTTTCTCTGTTTGCTGTGCGCGTGCTTGCCAAGCCTTACAACTTTGGAGTGAATTGGCCAACAACACTTTGCGAAAACAAAGATGGGGTGCATTTCTTCACCCTCAACTTTGAATGCAATAGCAGCTATAACAAGTTATTATTGTGTAATTCTGAAAATGGTGATATTGCATGAAGCAATAAAAACAACACAGAATGGGGTTTTTGTGTTTTTTTAAAAAAGGAACAAAAACCTGTTTCCTTGAAAAAAAACAGAAAAACCCGGATTAAAAAAATGCAGGTGGATTTTAAAAAAGAGGGCTTTTCTCAACCCTGATTAGTGATTATAATCACATCTTTCAATCCTTTTTTGTGATTTTCCCTTGATCGCACGATCTGGAACACGTCACGTCACTATCAGTTTGATTAGGTGTGCGTTTCATACCCAGAGTACAGGTCCATTAAATTGAAGAATCTGAGAATTACTGGCATTTGAATACGTCAAAATTCGTGCTGACAACAAGAGAAGTTTCGAATAATTAAATCCATGCAGCATGTGTTAGTAGCTTTACAATAGGAAAAATCATCTAGTTGATTCATTAAAATTTTTGTAATTTCACTCTTTGGATGCCCCCCTGGCTTGGATGCCCGGGGCCGTCGCCCCATTCGCCTCCCCCTCTGCACGCCACTGCTCTGAAACGAGCAACAGAGCCAAACTTGACAAAGCTAGAGTTTTTTTGTTTTGTGGTGTTGTTGAAACCAGGGTTGCAAGTAAATGCTGTTTATGCTGTAATTCAATTTAACTGTGATGAGAAAAGATGCTGGACATTCTAAAAAGTAAGCAACCTACTTTCAGTGGACTCTTTTTGGACTGTAAAGGAGAGAGAACAGCAGATAAACTTCTACAAGCCACTGGATGCGTATAAATGACTATTACTAGCCTTGTAGTTCTTACATAGGCGTCGGAAGGGGGGTCAGGAGGGGCTTGAACTTCCCCTGGATTTTGATATTTGATATTTTTCTATCAAATTTTTAGCAAAAAAGGCTGTTTTCTTAGTTTGGAGTGGAAAAAATGAAATTCCACCACTTTTGATCCCCCATGGAAAAACGTTTTAGCCACCCCCGAAAAAATCCACTTTTGCCTCCCCTAGAAAAAATCCTTCCGACGACACTTTTTTAACACTTGGATTCATATTTGCAACAATTTAGTTGTTGCTCTGCAAACGTTCCATGTCTCATCAGCCTGTTTCGAATAATGCCTTAAGCATGTACGCTACTGGTTCATCGCCAGGATTTTCTGTAGGGTAATGGACAAACAACAACAGGAGGAGCCATATATTGCAGCTGCAATGTAGTACACCTGTAGATGTAGAGAACACTAATTAAAAAGAAAGGGGCTGCACCACACGCTTCTTTCTGAAGACACGACCGGGATAAGACTCTGCCTGATTTCAAACTTTTTACATAGTTTAACATTCCACTGCTTTGAGTCTTTTGCGGCGCGTTGCACCAAGTGTGGCGCTGATCGCAATGTGTCGTAATAATTACTGTTTGTGACGTCACCAACCACTGCTTTTTCCGCTCTCGTTCGAATTATTTTCAATTACAGTTTCTGCAGCTTGCTGGTAATTCCAATGAATTGCCGGCCATTGAGGTTATGCTTCAACCTGCTACGCCACCATTTTCATCGAGTGTCATTTCAACTTGGACCCCGCTCAACGTTCGGGCCACGTGTTCCAGTCTCACACTGCACAATTTTACACATCACATACCACATCATTTACCCACGATTAACACGGCAACAGAACATAAAAGACGCACATGCTTCAATCGCACAGTCTGCCTGATTTTTGGAACGCGTTTTCAAACGCGCTGCAGCTCTTAAGAACGACCCATATCACATTCAAATATGTGCAGCCTCACGCCGTGTGTTCAGATACTTATCACGTTCAGATACGTAGAAACACACTGCAGGTGTTAAATACAAATTTTACCAAGGTTAATGTAAGGAAAAAGCCTATAGCACTGATCATTTATTGCTTATAAAAGTGGTATTTTCTCTAAAAAATGATAAAATAGCCAACGAAATATCTGTTCTACCGACAAAATAATAGAACGGGTAGCAGCACAAACCTATTGATACAGAACCCCCATGAGCAAAGTAATGCCCGTACTTGATGCTCTCCGTTCTAAGCTCTTCCACAGATAAAGGTCTAAGCTGCATAAGTTGTCTTTCTTTTCTTGTCATCTTGCAAAACAAGCCACCCAAAATCTCAAATATCGCAACGAAATAACAGTGCTGCTATGCTGTTACTGACTAACAGGAAGTGTTTGTCATCAATCATAAACGTATCTCTCGATCACATGTGACACCACAGATGCTGGTTTTAGAGGGTGTTCTCAGTAGTACCGGAAAGTTCTTAGTAGTACCGGAAAGTTGCCGCGGTAACGAACAGTGGTGTTCGGCGAGATTTGTTGTGGTTTTGGTGCGTTTTGTAAAGCACGTTGGTTTACTTGAAAGCAGGAGTTCAAAGCGCGTATTACTTCCCTTCGGGCCTGGACGCAGGTGCTCAGCCTTACGCCTAAATGCTTTGGAGTCTTCAAGACGCATCGAGGACAGTTTTTACCGTAAAAATATATAGTTTAGTAAAATTATGCGACAGCGCGTCAAATTTTATGTATCTTCTTCATAAAAGCAACTGTAAGATCACGGAGATGACCGTGATAATGCGACTTCTTGCGCAATAAAATTCTCTGCAAGTAGTTTTACCCGGCAGAAAGAAAGTATCAGCGTTGGAGTCTGGGGCCACATCAAGGATAGCTTTTATCGTAAAAATAGATAGTTCCGTGAAAATAGATCGTAAAAATAGACAGGCAGAAAGAAAGTATCAGTCCAATGGATGCTGTGCATTGTTTTAATAATTTCGTTAGTTCGAGTCGATTTACACTATTGGCAGAATCATCAACAGGTGTTCTGATCTGGCATTTTTGTTGATTTGGGTAAAAGTTACCTGGATGTTTCTGAATTTGTCAGCAAATGCCGCTCGGAGAAAATTTTGAAATTCAGTTGTTTGTTCGGTAAAATTACTCTCACCGCTTCTCAGCAGTGACTTCCGGCGTAGTTTATTTGAATAAACGAGAAACATGCCTCAGCGAGAAAAAATTGACCTCTTTTCGAGCAGAAGTTTCCCAGTGTTGCTTAGCATGGTGATGTTCAAGCACAAGCGGAGTACATCAGACAGATTTATCATTGTGCTGCAAGTTCCGGTCTAAAGTCAGCACAGAATTCATAATAACTTTTCAAAAAACGTGATATAACCAGATGTCGAGAGACATGGGCGTCGGAAGGAGTTTTTCCAGGAGAGGGCCAAATAGATTTTTCCCGTAAGTGCCAAAAATATTTTTGCAGGGGGTGTTAAAAGTAGTAAAATTGTATTTTTCCTACTCGGAACTAAGAAAACCACCTGTTCTTGCTAAAAATTTCACAGAAAAATGCCAAGTTTAAAAAATGCAAAAATCCTCCCCCTTTCCGACGCTATCTCGGGAGTCGTTTTCTGAACCTTGTTTTCCGAGATGTAGGTAAATGAACCACCCGATCTTAGCAAGTTGCGGTTTGAACTGCAGTAAGTGCTGAGGGCAGTAGCTTATAATTGTGCCTTTGCATCTGAGCAAAAAAAAACTGGATCAGTAGTAAAGCAAAGCGATGGAAAAAACACGGGATCTTTAATTACAGCCGAAACGTTATTATCCAGGGTTAGAAATGCTTAAAAATTGTTCACAGTTACGAAGGTTTAAAAGACTTTTGCAACATTTTTTGACCTAGTACCCAGTGGTGTAACTGACGGGGGTCAGGCGTGCTGAGTAATCGCCGTCAATTAAATGACAATGATTAGGAACCAAATGTTTTTATTAAGATTGCTCACAAATTTTTAGTTTCAAACTACGCGCCTATTGTGTGTATCTGCGGGAAAATATTGAATAATTTTGTAATTAATCTGCCATCAATGTGAATCACAATTTGCGACTGCTGTGTTGCAAATTTAATGTAAATTGTCAGAAACTCATGCCTCCCTGAACAAACGTAAAGCCCTCCGTTGAAGACTCTCTGGCGACAGTTCTGACTGGCAGCAAGCAACAATTGAGACTACACGACGAGATCACATTATTGCTTGTTCGCACCACGCCTATAGAGGTGCTATTCTTAGTGCACATCCCGTTCCTGCTGCACCGCGCATTAAACAGCGCGCTGACGGAGAGGTTGCAACAGCAGTCAGCAATACACAGTACACAGCAGAGATGAGCACGGATCAGGACTGGATCGGACTGAGATAATTTTTGTTGTTTTCATGTGATTATTCTAACCCCATCCAAAATTTTAGTTGTAATGTGATTTTACAGATTTGTTAAAAGGTAGTGTGTATTTTGCCATCAATGATAAAAGCTCTACAGGGACTATTTTGATATTCGAACTGTATCCACCTTTGTCCAGACTCCACATATAGTGTTGAGTTCGTATTACTCGTAGGAAGGTGAACGTAGTCGAGGCGTTAGTGCCTGTGCCTGCTGTGCGAATGTTCGGTGGTTCTGCTCTTACCATTTGCTTTGGCTTAGCTCAGTGTGGTCCAGCTACAGGCCCACGGGCCGCATGTGGCCCGCCACAGCGTTATCAGTGGTCCGCAGAAGCATTCACGAAAAATCTTCAAATCTGGAATTTGTTGGAAAGCGCGTAAGGTTGCATTTGTCTCACTGAATTGTTTGCGCTGGATAAAGTGCATTTGCACAAAAACAATGAATACCACCTTTTCTTTGTACTGTTTTGTTTTATTTATTTATTTTGCGATCAAATTAGAAGGTACGGCCCGCCGCTATCCCTTCGAGGTGGCACCTGACTACCGGTAGATAACCTATGTGTTAAGAGCCGGATTAAAGGGTAGGGGGGCCCGGGGCAATTTTTACTGGAGGGCCCCTATGACGTATTTAATGACGTCATCGTTTGTAAAAGTTTGTTTTCCCTGATTCGCAAGGTTCCCGTTTGTTTTTCTGGTAGTCGAGAATGTGCTTACTCAAATACAGTTAGCTGTGAGAAGTAAGTACTAGAGTGTATTTTTACTAAGAAAAATATTTCACAAGCTGAAGAGTGGCT
>JGI24158J21664_10002351_pt1 | contig 22783 bp, 13 predicted proteins | sample Ectturendosymbi3_FD_21664 | JGI IMG/M metagenome (IMG submission 21664)
ACGTCTTTTATGCGCGCAAGTTTTGTAGATCAACTTCGGGAGTCCGTGTCTCAAAGCAAAGTTGCTACTCGGCTTCGATTGAATGTGTGTTGGTATATATATCAGCAGGTGTGTAAATATAGAAAAACGCAATCATAATGACCGTCACAATGACTTCTTGCTCAACTGCAATATAGGCTGCAAAAAGCATGCTGCAAACCTTGCTCTTAAACCATCGAGATTTTCACCATCGGTCTTGCACGAACGTTTTATAAGTAAATGGTGGCTTTCATCCAAAATAGAAACGTGGAAATCTACTAAAAACAACCTTGAAAAACTTGTCAATTCAATGAAGATCGACTTCTTTTTGCCGGCTTAAATCTGAACAATTATTCAGAATCAAAGCGCCAGAAAATGCACCTTTTGTGGATGATGCTTTAAAAGCAAGCGGCATTATATATTTGAATGTTGAGACGTCGTTGTTGTTTGCCCCCCCTTATCAAAATTTCTGGCTAGGTGCCTGGTTTCCAAACTGTTGTTATTCCCTGAAAGAACGCATAGTTCGACCAATAAAAATAGCCACTTTCTTGGCCTACAAAAGGTAACCACTTTTGTGTGATATCCAACCATTGTTGCATACAATCTTTGGTATTTAAAGAAGTACATACCTTCTGGTCCCCTTATTTGACTGCCACCCCAAACGCCTGGTTTGGATCCGTAACTGCAGTTATTACCTGTATTTTTAGGAACACTATATAGCAGTAGGTTACTTTTCAAATTTTTTCAGCTTTACTGAAATTTTTTTGTGCCGCACACTAGGAGATATTGCGGTGAAACAACAGCGATAAAATTGAAATATGAAAAAAAAATATATATGAAGAACACATGAAAATTACTCTTTATGGAAAGTTTGAGCTTGCACATTAGGTATCGTAAGATATCCCAATCTAATCAATAGAAACTCGGATAATTTTTCAAGAAATGATTTGTTTAAACCAGAATACTGCAACATTTTGAAATGTTTTGCGGCCCTCCTGAACAAACTTCGCGAACCACCACAGCGCCGGATTTAGATGGTGGGGGGGCCTGGGGCCCAGGCGTGGTGGGAGGCCCCACATAATTTTTAGGTAGGGGATGATCAATGAAGTCACTGGTATTTCCACATACCATTAATATTTATGACGTAATCTTGTTACGTCACATGTCTTAACTCAACTGTAACAAAAATTTATGATGCAACATTATGTTTGATAAGGATTAGCGATTTGTGAAACTGTTGCCAAACCAGTCGCTAGAAGCATCGCGTCATCTTTTTTAAACATTTGCTGGAAAGTTTTGAAAATCTTTGGAAAAAGTTTCTGGGCGATACACCGTTTTCATCATCTCCAAACGCCAGCCCTCGCTCAGCAATAAATTTTATGACAGAAACCAAACGTTGCAGGCAGAGGCGATTTACGATACTGTTCGCATTGATTGGCCTGACTGGCTAGTTCTGTATCAATTCTTCATAGTGGTTAATTACACCAGCGACTAAATGTGAACGTGGCATCCATATGTTCCATTGAATGCTCGTGGCTCCTCAGGCGCTCAAGAGCGTGCTTCCAGTTGACGATTCCTTTTCTAATAAGGAAATGCGCACATTTAGTCGTATCGGCGAACATCAGTCAGCAAGTGAAACATTTAACACACGTTTGTGAAGGAGAAAAACAAAGCCAGCTTCTGTCAACTACTTCGACATTGTGGCTCTGATGACGAATAAGACTTGTAATGCGTTTCCGTGGCAAGTTTCTGTCTTTTCTGTGTTGTGGAACATCGTGTTTCTAAAATGACTTTTCATCACAATATCAGAAAGAACTCGTTTCGTATTTCAACCAATATTGCCGCATTCTTTCCGGTATAGTTGCTGGCCAGACGGTCCAGAGACCGATAGCATTGGCTCCAGTGATAGCGTCAGCCACCTCATCTGTCGTGTTTTTCGCTTATACATCTTGACGTTCTTCTGCTACTGCACTGCTGGTTGAACTTGGTCTATTTTCATCGTTATGTAGATCTAAGTCTATCACAACATGTTCTTCAATTTTCTGTCCGCTTACAGGTTCCGCATAAATGTCTCCCCTGGACTTCACTGTCACTGTAAAATAGTCACTTGGATGTTTCTTGACTTAGCTAGAACTTCTTCCTCTCTCATTTTTGCGTCTTTTGCTTTTTACGTCTTTTAGAACCACATGGATAAGCTGTACACTTATTAAATGACGATCCCCCTTCTGTCCAAGTTTATTTATTAATAAGCTCAACAGGGCTGCTACATTTTCATCGCAAAACGGGAGGGCAACTTACGACTGTTACTTGCTTGAGTGTATTATCCACACTTAATAAGTCAATTAACAATTAGGCCTATTGATCAGTTTTAAGCATTGAAGTAAGACGTCTAGTGTGGTCGATGTTTCAGTAAAACACACAAAATCCTCATTTACTTGTCCTGTTTATCTCATGAATATTTTGCAGTTTGCTTAAATTTCTTTAAAATGTAGAATCGCCTTTAACATTATTATGAAACTAATTGCATGACAGATGTTTTAAATTGCACACCAGCTTTAATAATGTAAATTAGAAACTGGCTCAATTAGAAAGATTTCTCTTTCTTTTAGTTTGTGTCTGCATCAAGGAAAAAATCGCTCAACATTAGCGTAAGAGCCATGACGCTGAAATAAGACTGTGCAATCTTTATCAGTTCGCTGAGCATTCAATCGTATTGCAAGTTGAAAAATACTTTGCCATCTTTCATGTTCCATCATTTTACAATAAATTGCATTTGGTTAACGCTCTTTTTGCACGAACTCAAACACGTTTTGTATTGGTCAAACAGTTTAGCTTCATCAACCGAAACGTTTCTCTCAAGCAGAAGCTACTCACATGGTTCAACATTTTCCCATTCAGTTGTTTGCAAACGGAGAAATCTAGTTAAAGTGGCCCTCCCATAAACGAAGCTACGCCGCCAGCTCGTATCTTGTTGCAGTGGAGTAGGGACAGCTTACTGCATGTAACTACAATATATCATAGCCAGTGGCGTAACTTAGGGGGACAGAGGGGCGAATTGCCCCCTGGCAAGCTAAATGTAAAAACCGGTCTCCCACTTATCTTATATTTCGGTTTTGGCATTCCTTGGTTTTCAGTAGGTTGTTGTTTTGTGTGTGTTTCGGATTATTCTCCGGTGACTTAGGGTTTTAGTTTAGCCATCCACATCAGGATTCACCATCGTTTATCAAGTTTTTCTCTGAGGGTTGGCCAGTGCGCCCCTTTAATCTAAGTTTAAACCTAATTACGCCGCTGATCTTGGCTTAAACCCTTAGTTACTCCGCTGATTAGAGCTATGTAAAATAGGAAATGTAAAAAGGAGGATATTTTGAAATTTTTGAATGTCCTTGGATATTATTTATTTTCTCATGAAAAAAGTGGACATGTACCTCTTACTCCAAAAAGAGGACGTATGGTAGCCCTACTTAACAATGCTACTCATATGCGACATGTGCAAATCTCAGACCAAAATCTACCAGTAACGAGTAGAGACGTACGCTAATGCGTTCTACGTGGCTTGGTCTTGCATTCACTAGATTTAGATACCTAACCGACTTTCAGGAAAACTAGAAGTGTAATAGTTGTTTCGTCACAATATCAAATGATACACAAGTGAAGTACCACCGTCTGGACGACCGATAATTTAATAGCGTCTACAAACAAACTTTCCTTGCTAATAAAAATGACTAAGTGGCACACACATGTCGTACATATGGCTAAACACATAAACATGGTGGGGGGATCCTGTTTGGTGGGGGTCCCTGGGCCCGGGCCCCTTGCCCCCCTAAATCCGGCGCTGGACCACCATTGGACTGCGGTCCACCGGTTGGGAAGTGCTGCATGCGATAAAGTTTCGTATAGGCATTCGTTTTTGAAGCGTAATTTATTGCAGTTGTGTACTGGATTCATTAGTTTGTCAAATACACCAAGGCCACTGACTTGCGATGACGTTAGCGTCTGGTGAGGCACTTAGAACAAAGAAACATTTTGTTTTTTTGCATCGAAGTGCTTCAAACTATTTTTTGTTAATTGCAATTGACCGTGAATTACATTTGCAATCAGTAGTTATTTTACTGGAAAAGAACTGGAGTTTAAAAGTGAAACATTAAAGGGAGAAGGAGACCCCGTTCGGACAAGATTTCATTCCTTCTTATATTGCTAGAACAGCTACTGGCCTCCTCAAATAGCTGAAGCTCGACTCCAATGTTTAGCTTTTCGTTAGTGATGATTGATCGAATATCGAGATGGGCTGCGAGTGGAAGAAGTGTGTGAAGAATAAAAAGAAATTTCATTTTTTCCTGTTTCGGAGGATTTTTCTGTTGCATAGATGCACTTTGTAGTGATAAACACGTTGCCTATCACCAAATTTACTTCGTAAAGTTCAGCACCGTCATGCATAATAGCAGCCGCTACAACTTCTTTTCTCCAAAACTTTTCACTCGAGTTACTTAGCAACACACAAATAATTTTCCACGACTGAATGTTAAAATTTTACCTAATTGCCTAGTTCGCTACTCGTAACAGCAAATTATGCAAAAACGAATACAGTGCACCAGTTTTGAGCACGAATTGAGCACACCCAGGAAACAACAAAGCACTTAACTTTGCAGAAAAATGCACATTATTAAGGTAATGCATAGTAATCTGCTGAATAAACCAAAAATCAAACCCAGGTTATGACCCTCTTTTGAATGTCTCTCTTTTCCCCCATAACTTTTACTCTCCAGTTGCTCGCCCCACCCCTGTGCAAAGGTATGCTTTTACCTCAGTTTTTTGTTGCTTTATTTATTTACTTGACGTTAATCGATGCATTTTGCTACTATTCTTTTTGTTTCATGTTAAACGTCTTCAATTTAAAATTGATTTGTGCTAGAAACAGAGCTGGCTGAGCAGTTTACCCATACGGTCTTTTGCCAACCCTTTGTAATTCAAATATGCTAGATCACATCAATTTGCTAAACCTGAAGTTTTTGATGTTTTTATATTTTCATCAGCATGCCAAGAATTTCTGTTATTTGATGTTATTCTTTTTCCCCCTGTTGCATTTGTGTTATCTTATGATTCGAGTCACAACAATGCATGAATACATCACAAAACACCTGGTAAGGCTCCGGCTTGTTAATCTCTCAAAGCCGATGTAGCAGTTGTGAGGCAAATGGATTTATTTCAAATCAAACTTGCAACCAGTGACACGAAAAGTAAGACTCGGAGCAGTTTAAGTAAATACTAACTTTCCTGCGTGGACAGATAACTTCAAAAATTGATGGCAAACTGGCAGCACAATGCAGAATGAAGAAAACGGTGGCTGTTAAGCAAGAGACACACACTGACAGTGTAGTTTCTTGCGCGTCATGCAGATATCTGTAGGTTTGTGCACGGCATGCAAAGATCAACGCACTGTTGGTCAAAAGTAATGGAAACTAAATATAAGAATCAATGTAGGTTTGCAGTGCAACGCTTGATTTTTCTCGATGCATCACTCTTCTGCATGATATCGCTTTTGGTCATTCAGCGGTAGTGTTTTTTTTTTCTGTGCACCTGTCTGAACTTTATTTGCATACAAAAATAGCCTAAGCAAATAGCAGCATACGAAAGACGAATGCTAAAGGGTTAAAAAGTCATGACCCTACTGATGTACTGATTTTGCGATCCTTTCCCTACGGGGAACTTCCAAGTTGTTTTGGTGTGCTTTGCATTGCAATGACGTTGCAATGCTGAACAATAGAATTGGTGGCTGATTAAAATTGGAACCCAGCAAGTTTGCCCATCCTAAGCACGAGTTCTGTGGTCGAGACCAACAATTTCAAGGCCAAGACCAAAAACACCTGAANTTTCGTGGCAGAGGCTGAAAAGAGGCGCAATAATCTGNGTCAGTGATTGACTTAAGAGTCCGTTCCCCACAAACCAAATNATTTGCTTTTCTTGCCCAACAACCAAACATAACGTTGCTTTGTTAATTGTTGTTCACCTTGCTTTCACATTGTCCTCCGAGGAGCTGTACAGGCCCTTGACGGTATTTTCATGAGCAAAAGCTGCTGGCAAGATTTGTAGCTATCGTGTGGTTTGCTGCTGTCTGGCATACAGTGCTGACCCAAAATATCGTCGACCAGGGCCACAACCAACTGATATTATATTTTTNGGGGGGTGGGAATGATTGTAACGAGTTGCTGTACCTAACAACTAAACATGTTTTTGAAATTTTCAGGGGGGAAATTGCNTGGTTGCCCNCTCCGGTTGCTAGCCTATCGTTGACTTTTAAGCAAAAATGCATTTGCTTATCAATCGAACTACTACCACGCCCAGCATGTTGTTGTAAAAGACGGCTCTATTGTAATCTTTTTATTCTCAACGATTCCGCTGATGCGTTGGTTTTACACGGCTTTATTTAAAAACCACTGCAAAGCTCCGGATTTTTCAAGAGTAGATTGCTCGTGGTTTACCCTACACGTCACAAGATTTATGTTCAACACGCTTTTCAATTTCCTGCATGACGATATTAAAGGGTTCAAGTGTCACTGCCATGTTCGACAGGTGTTTTCCAACGGGGAGGCAGCCAGCAGGTTGCACGTTTGCGGGAATCAGGTATGCTGCAAAAACCGCTGTTCCGTGAAAAAAGATTTTGCACCAAGCACGGTTTTTCCAGCTTTTGCTGTAAAAGAGGCCAAAAAGTCCATTTTTTCAAAAGCTGTCATCTTAGACTTAATGCAATAAAATATTAATTAGGAACAGCAAAGTATTCTGCACTCGGCAGGAGCAATAATTTATTTACCACTTTGTCTTGAAGGGAATAAATCAAGGCTACTTTGATGTAACTCTCTTTGAACAGTGGAACACCAACTTTTTAATGTGCAAAATTGTTTCAAAATTATGAACTGTCTTTTCATTCAAACATTTCCAAAAACGCTTGCATTGTTATGCTTAGTTCAGAAACGATTTGTCTCCATTTTGATGTAGTTTAACATTTATGTTTTCATTCAAACATCGTTTCTCATTTATTGTAAATTAAGCTTACCTTACCAAAGAAATCTCTTCGTCTTGCGTAAATTTCTGCGAGTGATTTTGGTTACAAGTAAAACAAATACACTGCAATATTTTTGAACGTTCTTTAGAGTGAAAATATTGTGTAACAGGGTCAGTTGCCTGCTTATCAATACGCAGTAACGAGAGTAAAAGAAGTATGAGTTGTATCGGAAAATGAGCCAAGGCTGGTTTGCCAATTGATGCGTTTTGCCCAATACAAGCGACGTCGGTGACGCAACACACTGTTGTTTCTTAACAACAATTAAATGTCCACTGAACACTTGTGGTTCTATGTAGTCAACTAAATTTGTTGTTACAATTCAGTAAAAGTCTTCGTTTATAAAGAAAAGATTGATGCCTATTTTCTGTTAGATTAGGAAAGATTGTTTTATTAAACACAGCTTGTGCTTTACGAAAAAATGTTGAGTCATCAGGGCAAACTCTTTTGGGTCTTTTACAGTTTATAAACAATTGTTGAGCACACTCATTGTTATTTTGGGGTTGAAATTGCCCGATGCTACTTATACACTGCACAGACGCAACTCTGCTTTCCCAATAAGTGCAAGTGCTGCGGCGAGCATTCATTTTAGTTAGTTATGTTCACCTATCAACATATCTTCAAGGCTGTCAAACAGCAACTAAAATACAAAAGAGGCTTAATTTGACGTGATCACGTAAACGCTGCACTGGATCGTTTACCAATTTAGAGCTTCATCAGAAACCGCGATGCTTGCAAATCGTGTAATTTGTTGCTACTTCGACACCAGGCGGCCATTTTCAAAAACTGTTTAACTCCTGATTATTCCGTATTGTTTGGAAACATATGTTTACACAAATATGTCGCGGTGAACAGCAAAACTGCATTGAACATAACAAGTAAAAATAACTTAAAAGTAATAAGTTTGCCCTGCATTTCAAATGGCGTCGTACTTAATGTTTAGAATAATAATGCCTTTTTCCACTGTGGCGTCCATTTTGATTTATGCATCTACCTGTTGATAGACCCGATGTACCTTCAGCCGAGCCACAGGTAGTTGCAGGTACTTTTGAATACAACTATTTCTTTTACTGTATTAGCAAAAGATGACTTGAAAAAAATTTTGTAAATAATGTGGCAGCTTTAGGTGAATATCTGTGGCAGCAAACCCTGCTACTGCTATTTAGAGAACAAAAACAAAATGCTTCAAACATTCTTCTTGCTCACTTATATTTTGTGTTTGAATAAGGTTGTGGACTGACGATGCGTAGTGTCACGTGAAATCGACTTCCCATTAAAAATTTGCCATGACTTATATAACCATTTCTAAAGTCATGATGAACCCCTGGCATATAAATTTGATTATTTAGGAAACAAGCGCCTATTTACGCAAAAGAAGCGTGTTTTCGCCTTTAAATTGCCCTTTGAACATCAACCTGCCCCATCACGTGGCGTGCGTTTCACGTTGGGATTCACTGATCTAACGTATTGATTGCACATCAATCGTGTTTGCGAATTTAGATAAGTTCCGCATTACAAAATCTTGAAACACCTGAACTCGTTGCTTTTCGGGGTTTAATTCTGATCTTCGGGGTCCATAAAACAACTTAAGAAAAAACAGTAAGTTGGGAAATGATCAAACTCTTGTCTCACGATACGCGGGCCACACGTGGCATTGCTCTAGTGGTGACCGTAATTAGTGCACTCACTAACTTCATTGATTCCACACGACTTTGGATAAGTGTCTCGAATCCAAATTAAGTGCCTTTTTTGTGTGAGATCATTAGAAATTGTTTCTGTCTTTTGGAATAATTTGCATGTTTAACAGAAAAAGGTAAACCCGATGTTATAATGTCCCTTTAAGCCGTTTTTCTTGATGCCGACCATATAAAATTCACGAAGTTGTTTTTGGCTGCAGGCAATATTTACTGAAGTACGCCCGCAACCCTTTTGCATTTCCTGCTATTTTCCATCAAAACAATGCGTGGAATCAGTGGCAAAGCAATTGTGCGGCATTGAGGTTTGCGCCAAATTGCGTGTTTTCTGCCCGCCTTGAGATGTATTTCACTTTACAACCATATCCCCTTTTCCTTCCCGTGATTGTGATTGTTTTCTTTAAACTAAGGTTACTGTACAGGAATTTTCAGTTTCATACCGACCCCATTACCTGATCCTGATAGCATAAAACTTAGAAAAAACACTTAAATGCATAATACTCGCTTTATAATCTATAAATCCCACACTGTCACAGAGGAACTACAGACCCTTCACCTTGCGCCGTGCCCCAAGCGACTAGGCCTACTGTCGCAACACATGCTCCAAGACAAGGTAAATCACTATTGTTGACGAAAATATTTTTACGAGAAGAGTTTGAAAGTTAGCGGCAAACTGACACGCTAATTGCAACAAGTGAAAAGAGTTATTGAGCAAATCTGGAGTTGACCAGCACAGAAACTTTGATGTCAGCATGTGTATATTAACAAAAGTGGATGTTCTGGGGTCTTTTCAGCAAGACTTCACGGCTGTTGTGAAAAGGGCCCAACACGCCTGAAACATGTTTTTCCGGACTTCGACAAAAATTCCGCCACTGCAGCTTTGCTGCCATCAGCAAAAGGTTTCTACTTTCAGCAGGGCTTGATAGAGAAGAGCACTTGTGCAAAAACGTGTGATTTATTGAAATAGTGCATCTGTAACAACTTCACATTCCATAAAAAGTGCAATGAATAAAGTACACATACTGTTAGCGTGTGATTTCCTTGAACGTATGACTGAAAAGTCAGTTGCTCAAACCTCTTAGCTCTATGCTTTTACAAGTTGAGGCCACGAAACACTAAAAATCACTTACTCAAAGCTGAAGAGCAGAATCTGCAAATTTGCGTTTGATTATAAAATTTTTTATATACTAACAAAATTAAGTTGTACGGTGCTGTACAGTTACAGAAAAATATTCAAAAAATTAAACTAGATAAATAAGAGATCGTCTTCTTGTACCACACTGCTTGGATCCAGTATCTGATAAAATCAGGGAAACAAATAACTTGTGCTCAACACTGACAACAAGTTATCTTTTTCATTAATGCGACGTTAAGCGAGAGATCTATGAGCAACCTTTGTTTCACGTTTGGAGCATGCATATCGACCACATTTGCAGTTTACATTAGCTCGAGTAACGTTCAAAAATATGTACAAAAACGTAACCTAACTCGGTAAAATATTTACTGGAGTTGCGGTCACTTTTCAAAATCAATATTCAAGAGTGAGTACGCATGGTAACCGGAGAGGATCGATGACACTTTGCACTTTGATGAACAAAGAGATGTTCAAAACTAAGATTTGATTCTGTAGAAGCCGTTGGTGGATCTCGCTGCTCTGGTGATTGCAATGGTTAGCTAACAAAACGTCCGCGAAAAGAGGGTGCGCTATTTATGAAATTTTGCTATGTGAAAATATGTAAATCATAAGATATTTTCCATGCTTCATCAAGGTCATATTCTCGTATCGTACAAATCATCGTGCCAATGCAGTTCTGTTGCTTGAAGCAATCGAGTCTGCCCACTGTACTGATTCAAAGCTCCGCCGGCCCAAATCCTACCCAGCTCACGATGGTTTGTTTTTGTTCGCTGTGTGGCAACGACAAACTTGGGTCCAGCAAGTGTTAGTGGTAAAAGGAAGCGAAATACGAGAACGCACTGCTTGCAGCGTGGAAGCTTGTGCGCAGCACCATGGTGGGCGAATACCAATTGGCAACAAATGCCCCGCCGACCACGACTGAAAACAGCAAGGACATGGAAGCGACCGCTTCGCGATAGATGCGAATAAACGTTGGATCGGTCGTTTTGAATTCATCAACGATGTTCCCTTTCACGTTTCTGTGGGGAAATGGCTTGCAAGGAATGGCTTTGTTCAAGAAGTGGCACAAAGGCCCCCAACCTTCTTTTACGGAGTACACCAGTAGCTTGTCTTTCGGTGCGTTCTGCAACGATGCAGCAACATTAAGATTTGCAAAGATTGAGCATGTATTTGATGCTCACAGCGCCATTATTAAGAAACGTAAGATACATGAAATATTCAACTTGAATCTAAGCAACAACCCAAAGAGCTTTTGCGACGCGTTGGTAAAACCAGTTCGCAAAAATTAGTTGGTTTCACATATACTCTACTCAACCAAATAGAAAGAACCCGTGTTCACACGTAAAAAACACATAAATTCTAGCAAAATAGTGGAGATATCGCCAATAAGACCCTTCATTTAAGCATAAAAACAGAAGCGGTTTTGAGAGGTTTGCATGAAACGACGGTTCGTAAATGTTGAAACAATTGTACGATAAAAATTTGTTTCTTATTCTACTGTTCAAGGAAAGTTGCGACAAAGTAGCATTGATTTATTTCCTACAGAGATAAAGTGAAAGCATCCTAGCTGTTGCCAATTCCTCTCTTGCCACCACGGCACAATTGCAATTTGTAGTTTTTGTGTATTCTCTGTTAGCCATTTCCGATGGGACCAGTCAATATTTTGTAACAATTCCACAGCTTCAGACCCCTTAGGATACTACCGGGTTCTCATTTCGAAGCAAATGATACCTGTAATCACTTCTCGTCTTTGGACAATCACTTCTCGTCTTTGGATCCCGTTTTGGTGTTCTAGGGTTAAACAAGCTGCAAACACTATCATTCTATGCTGTGTTCAATCGCTCGTCGAAAGATTTGTGGAAATTTTTATATATTTAGTGTTTTTACACATGCCAGTTGTGCATCAATTTTGGGTGCATTCGCACTGATGTGCGGGTAAAGTGCTGTTTCTCTGTACTCCATATACGTTGCAATGATTTCGCTGCTTCAGAACGCAGAATGCTTCAACGCGCCGTACATTGGCAAAAGCTTGATATTCTACTGCGTAATTTGCATCGCTTCCCTGTTTCTAGCACGACAAAGTCTCAGGTTACAAATATCCCAGCAGTTCTTGGCTGAAATGAAACTGCAGTGGCAGTTTGTTATTTGGCAGCAGAAAAAACTGCGGCAGTGCAATAACCAGCAGCGACGATAAACAAGTAAAATACTAAAAAAGAGTTCAAATATCTCGCAGGTAAAGATGGATCGCAAACTGCAGGGCGTACTTACAATGCAGTATATGAAGAGGTGAAAGCACAATTTCTTATATACTGTATTACAGTTGAAACCCGCCATATTTCACCTTCGAACAAAAACGTGCGACTGCGTCCTGTTCCTGAAATATTCCTTGCAACGATTTTATGGTGTATGCACCTGTTACGCCGTGCTTCTTCTAACCTTGCTATGCATTTGCGGTGGTGAAAATGCAATTGGCAAATGGGGTGTGGCAGATTTGTTGTATACAAGGCTGTTGCTTCTATTTCGTCTTAGGTATAAGCTTCGGCATCGCATACTTATCTATTTGTGAATTGAGAAGGGAGGTTGTTTTCAGCAAGTACTTGATATACGATACGGCAGATGCCCAGCAAAAAAGCATATGAAANGCATCCATAAATTTGTACCCGATCATGTATCGAAAAGGAATTTTCAACAACGTTGACAAGCTAATTTCAACAAAGATTATTAATGTACCTGTAAAACGTAAGCCATGTGTCTCCTGTAAGTCATTCTTAAGTTCAAGTGGTTGAGCATTCGCTTGCCACAAAACGATATCACTGGTTTGTTTCCAAAAACAGCTACATCTGTAAAAACGTTTAAAGTTGCAAGACGATTCCACTTGGAAACTGGTAAAATAAAGCTAAGCGAGCCATTTCCATAACAGATTCAGTTTAATTTGTTTAATAGGAGCACTCTAAAAGCTTCGTGAAGATTGAAAAGTAGAGCAAATATGTGACGAAACTTGCTATGGACAATCGGGTGGTGGTCATGAATTGTCATCCACAAGCATAATCAGGGCGTAACGCGTGCAAGCTGATGATATTATCAAATCCTGTCAAAGATATCAAGGCGTTTTTACGATATTCCAGCTGATGAAAAACAAGTCACCCATTGTCCAATCGGCATTTTTTCACGACAGACTATCCCTCAAAATTGTTTTTCAAGTCAAGTTGATTACTGACTCGAGGTATGATGAAGTCGGAAGCGGTTGCTCTGCTTTTGAAAGTAAAGCCCAACGTGCGCATACAGTATTCGTCGTATACGAAGAAAATCTCAACATCAAAAGAGCGCTGCAATTGGTGCATCAATAACAAAGTTAAAATATTATGCCTGAGTGAAGAGCGTGAACATTCGCGACTTGCTTTCACAAGGGCCCATGCAAAATCAGTTAATTTTTGCATGGAAGAAAGCTTATATACCTTTTCGACAGAAATTGGTTTGTTTAGATCGATTCCAAACTATAAGGAATGCGGCAATTCAGGGCAATTGCTAAGACCACTTAAAAAGTAAAAACAAGAAAAAAACATTTAAAACGATCTCTATATTAACTATGCGTGCTAACGCCCTGGAGGTTGAAACTGATGTCATTTGGTGATAGAGCATCTGGAAAACCCAATTCAATCATCACCTTTCATAAAGCAGGAACGCTAGATAGGTTTTGATAACTGGCAAAAGTAGTGTGTCTTTTTTAGCTAAAAAATGTAAACTGTAAAGAAAATGTTATAAAATGATCGTTTTCAACTTTATTTATGACTTCTGTTACGGGTTCAATGCACAGTCATAATAAAAAACGGAACACATTCTTTGTTTGAAATACCGCCAAGAACAAATGTAGCAATATGTTACAACACAATGAAACCTTAAAGTTCACGGAACTGTATCTTAAAGTTCATAACTGATAAAGTTTACATGTGGAAGAGAATTGTTTTTACAAGATCCTCAGAGGATCATCGAATTGGTTGGCATATCTTCCAACCCTACAGTAGGTCAAAAATAAAAAGAGAAAATCCAAACAAATCACACTTGCAGAGAAAGCCATGGTAGAAATGTGACCCTGGCAGGATGATACATGAAAAGGTAAAATAAAAGCCAATATGCTTAGTTTTAAATTTTACAAAGAGAGTTAAAATGAACGTTGAAATTTGCAATTTACAGGGGATGCTTTCACAACAGCCAAACGTATCTGCAATTTTTCCACCAAGGGAAAACATTAGATTATCCGCTAGACCAAACAAGATAGAAAAAGAGGCAAGAAGCAGACAAAAAGCATGGTCACCGATCACATTTGAATAGCTACTTTGCTTTGTCGTGGTCGTGAACACTCATTCATGTGAATCGAGGAGTTTCACTTCAACAAGTTACACAGCGTGAGAAGGTCCTGGGGTCTGAGTCACAATGAAAAGCATTCCTTCCAACAAATTTCGAATAAGTAACGTACTTAGTAAAACCGACAATCGAGGCCTATGAGACATTCGATTCACTGAGGGCGGGGTAGTTTTCATTCGAAATTCATCGGCAGTCGCCAAACCAGTTGCGCTTCAGGTGGGACAATTCTTGTTGCCCACGCAAATCTGGTAGAACCAGGTTTTTAATTGTAAGACAACAAAGGTCTCGGGCTAAAGCGCACAAATCAAGCACGTTTGCAAAACATAAAACCCCAAATTAATCGTTATAACAACAGAAAGGGTGTTCTTATTACGAAAAAGCGAACTTCAAAATATTATTATTTTTCTTGCTATGACCCAGCCCTTTGTCTCGCCCTGGCCAGTTTTTGAGTCTCACCTTGGCAAGATGGTATGATAGACCTTTTACAAGCTCTTGACCACTAGTATATCGTTGTTTGGCAAGCGGGTAAGTTGTACAAGACAAAGGTAAACTCATGTCTTTCCATCCCGCCCATATTGCACGTTAGTTGAATGTAGCACTGATTTATAAAAAAGCTTCAACACCTGCGTTGGCTTGAGAAAAAAATGACAATTTTAGCTTTGTTGACATGCAACAATATTATTGAATTTTAGAAAGTTTCCTGCAATCCACAATTGGTTTTAAATGGAATCAATTTTATGGTTTAGTTGAGATAGCGCCACAGAGAATACAACACAATACAACAGCCACGTTTCACCGAACACAAAAACTATTGTTTCCTGCCAACACTACCATCTTAATCATTGCTTTGTAGAATAATTTTTGAAACAAGAGTTGATACTTTATCACGTATTCATACTATCTTATAAGGCCCATCCTTAAAAGCGTGAAAATCTTGTCATGCCCAGACGCCACGTGTAAGGTTAACAAAGTTTACTTTTGTACCAGTTTCTTGTGCCACAAAATTGAGACGCAATTCGTTGACTAACGCAATCGGCTTTGTGACCTTTACGAAAAGTAAGATATGAATCTGAATTCTCGCACAAATTCCGGCACACCTTGCTCATTATGGTGTTAAAACTGCGCTCTTTTTAACTATTCTGATGCTGAGGACAAGTTAAGCTGCTGGGGAAAGGCAGAAACTAGCTCAAATCTCAATACAGTGTCCACAGAAACTTTAAACAGCGTTACGTAGCAGGCTTTCCAACAAGATTCTTACTTAACTCCAAACTGCACACAATGTATGAAAGCAAAGCAGGCCGATTGTCGTCAGAGGGGTGTTTCTGTTGCTGGCTGCTCTAGCACATCGCATTTCAGTGCATGACTAAAATGGCGACTGACGCTTTATGTAAATAATCTTGCGCTTAAGTCTAGCCTGCTGCTTGAGACATGGCGTTCAAATCTGGAGGTCTGTTCTTACTGCGCTGTGGATCTCTGTGGATGGAGGTGGGAACTCCAAACAAGTCGTCGCTGCTTGACAGCAACCAACTAATTGCCTTCTGACTTCTCAGATGTACGCTGGATTATTGTTCTTGTTCGGGCCTTATATAAACCAACCGGCTGCAGAACAAAAGAGAGGTTCTGACCTAGGTATTTTGTCTCATGTTGCAAACTTGTTCCATTTGTCTTTGGAGCAGTGACTGCGGTCTTGCTTTTAGAATCTCAAAATTTCAACGACATTGTTGAAATGCAAAATGCACCATTATGTTGGTCTGGATTTGAATTTGAGATGGTCAGTAAAGTGTGTAAATTAAACGTCTGTAATTTCCTTCAAAACAACAATACGGAGCGAGAGAGAACAAAATCTCGATAGATCAGCAAAAGAGTCCGGGAGATGTTGCATTTGTAAAAATGGCAGTAACGTTTGCGGGCATTCAGCTCTAGGTCGTTTTGTAGTTACGAATTTGGAAAATCCAGAACTCCTGCAGACGACCAAGGGTATTTGAGTTCAAACCGCACAGCCAAAACAGCGTCTGAAAATTTGTCACGCCGTTGCGCTTGCTTATCAGAAATCAACCTGCTTTACTACGCGACCGGCACCCCCATACCATCAGCGAGGAATGTAACAGAAATTACGAATTGAAAGCAATTGTGAACTTTCAAGAATTTGGCAACGGTGTTTGCTATCGCCTGGGTGATCAGTTTACATAATCTGCATGGCTTTGACTCGTTTAGTCATTGATTACATAATAATTCTATGCGCAATTAGATGACTATATGCGCTGCGCGATTGCGATGGAAGTCTCGGTGGCAGACTGAGAAATTTCAAAAGAATGTTAGCTTCAAAGCGAAGAGAATGGCAAACGTAGCTAACATTTTCATAATGTGAAATTCATTTATCATAACCTCTAGACTGCAGTGAAAAGACTTCTTTTTCTCTGCACGCAAGGAATGTTTCGCACAAGCTGAATAGAAAAACATTCAGTGGACCGCTTCTTAATTATCTAATGCGCAACAGCTACTCAAAATGTTGTTCCAAATTATTTCCAAGCACATGACGATTTATATTTTTAGAGGCGCACACGTCACATTGATATAAACCAAGTGTAAAGCAATCATAATTTCGTTAAACAGCAGCAAATGTTTGAAGCTAATCAAAGAAAATGTTGTTCAACGATAACAAGCGTTTAAGCATGTTTGGACTGTTGGTGATAGAGTAAAAATCTGCGGACCAATAAGAAGACTTTGCACATTTTCTAAGTTTTATCACACTTTTGTGTTTACTCGATGTTCGAGCATCAGTATCCGCAGCTTGACCCAAATTGACCTGGCACCAGGTCAACTCTTATTCTTACAACATAATTTGCATATAACATCATTGTGTCTTTAGCTGAGCCGTGTGAACACACCACTACCTTGGTGGTCCATTCCATCAGCCACAGGCAAAACAAAAGGCGACATTAATAACTACTATCAAGCAGTAGAACCAGAGGAGTCAGTCACCGCTTTGGCGTTTGCGTATTCTCTCCACAAACCCCACTTTTATATGTTTTGCTTATATTTAAATGGCCTATCATACGAAACAGAAAAATTAGGTGCCATTTTTTCACTAATAAACGCGGAAAGACACAAAGAAATGCAGGGAATGCTTCGGTGGTTATCCATTTTGCCGTTTGCACGAGTCACAAGACAAACATAAAGTCGCGGATTTCAAAAAAATAACAACTGAAATATAAACAAATGTATGCCGAAATATTTTAATGTTTTTGTTGTGTGCATTTATTTGCATTCTCCCTATCGATCAAAAGCAAAATCCATGGCGACAACGCAACTGACTAGAAAGAAAAGTTCCATAAGCAAGATTCAGTATTTGTAAACAAGATAAACAAGTTTCAGTACTAGTTTCGCATCGGGTTATGCTCATGATCTCACTTTACTGTATAAAAGAACCGTGATGAACCAGCTACAATTCCACAATTTGTTCCGCTTCGTTACACCTAATTTCGGGCGGTCAGACACACCTGCATTTATTGATAAAAAAATGACCAACTGTTTTAGGTGTTCAGCGACAGTATCTGTTTTCTTTGGTTCTCTTGTTTTTCCGTGCAATACAGGAATGCCTCCCGCCAAAGCTATGTGACGCAATCACGCAATGTCTTTTAATGATTAAATTATGTTATCCACGCATAGTGCAAGTGGAAGGGTTAGTTTCTAAAAAAACACGTATGTCAGGAAAGTGACTGCAAACCGTCCTTAAAAGTTTCTGTGAAAGTTGGTGCTTGATGTCAAGCATCTCAACAAAATGGCTAAAATCAGTTAAAATATTTACAGTTGCTCAAGCACAATTAGAAAACAAACACATTTCATGTAATTACACATAAAAATTGCGTAGCGTGTATTATCGATAAGAACTAACGTTACAATTCTTTTGTTTTTTATTCAGATTTGATTGAATAAACAATACACTCTTGATAAATATAAACAGACAATTGTTGCTTAGACAGCGCTGAAACAAACTTTACTTACTATATTGCTCACTTCTGGCTGAGCAGTGCCTTCGTAAAGGCAGCGTGAAATTTAAAACCTACGATAGCAAAAGACAAGTCAAGTTTCCTCACTGAGTAAAAAAAACGTGGCTGCTCACCGACTAGCTCCCCGTAACGGATCATTGTCCTCGCCGTGGGTGACACGAGTTCGACGAAGCGATCGATCCACCTGTTCAAGACGCGGCGCTGCGTCTCCATGCTTTCCACCCAAGTATCTTCGTTGTCACGGGTTGTGAATATAATCTACGAAAAAAAGACTTAAATTTCGAATCACGCCACTGCATCCTAAAACCTTAGACGCATCTGTGGGAAGACACAAAACACGCAGTTTTTCTTCCAAAAGCATGGCAAGACTTTATCACCGAGCGTCAACCATCGACGCTTGCGTCGGTAAAGAGTGAAAAGTTAATTGCTTCTTTTAAAGGCGGTTAAAAGCTATCTGTTACCTTGGCGTCCGGAAAAGCTTTGTGGATCTCATCCCAGTAGTAACACGCAGGCACGTCGGTTACGGCGTCAACGTTTTCATACATCTGACGAAAATCTTCGGTACTTCCCCCACGCAGCATAATATTTTCCCAATTCTGCTTGAGCAGGGTGGCGTTCTCCATGAAGTCGTACACCGTGTATCCAAGCTCTTGCAGTGCAGCCACCATGGACTTGGTTCCCGTCTTGGGCAACCCGGCCACGATCACTTTCATGATGTTTGCAGGCAGAGTGATGCAACAGATCTGTTGTGAGCCGCTACTAAACGTGGGCGTTAACTGAGTTCAAGGGCGTACGGCGTGCTTTCCTCGAGAAGTCCGAGAGAGTGTCAATACAGCTTTACACAAAACACTTTTAAAGCAGCTCAGTGTAAGCAAGATCAACTGTAAGTGGCGAAAAAAGAGCTATCGATGAAGATCGAGATCGTTTTGAAACTCCCGTGCTAAGATAATTATTACGTTTGCGGTCACTTTAACGTCACCTGCGCTTGTGCGTCACTGCCTCGACCTCTGTTGTGCTCTGTGCAAGAAGCATGATACTGCAAGCGTGCAAGCAATCTGCTAGGGATTTCCCAACAACACGCCCCACAACATTCGCGCCTAATCATTTGCTATTCCTTTTATGTAAAATCGACGGCAATGAAGACACATTTACTCGAAAGTGGTATAGTTTCAACCTCCTGACAATGTTTCGTCTATTCCTTTTCATTCCGGTTTGAGCTAAAGCAGTAATTGCTTCGGATTTTGAACGAGATGTACTTTCGCTTTTATCAAATGCTTACGTTATTTCGTAATTTATCGACACATCTACGTTCTGCAATTGCATAGTTCAGTTATCGGTCAAGATACTTGCTGAGTATGGTCAACATAATTTTTTCAAAGTAGTTCTTACGTTATTTGCGCTGTGCCACTTGCTCACGCAAACTTGAGCAGAAAACGATTTTTAGCAAAGATGAAGCCTTATATAAAATGAGTCGCCCACGTCGTTTTTTTGCATCTTCAGAAAGTGAGGGCAACGAACCACTTTTTTCTCCAGTGGACCTTGGCTCCTGTTGATTGAACAAGACGTTTTCACCAAGAAAAAAAGGTCAAAGCAGTGGTAAATAAGGCCGGATGAACTCAGCTAAGGGTGGAACGTGCGAATACTTGCGGTAAGACGGCATCCGCGGCTTGTTTACAGAAGCGTTTCAACGGCGGCCTTCGCGGCCCGCGTTCTCAGACACAAATTACCAAAATGGGGATTTGTTTGAATCCCTTCGTTGTTTGGGTAAGACGTCTCGCCGGCCGCTTGACCCGGTCGAATTTTGTCTGGGAAGAACGCGGACGAACAAAACAGCTTCTGAACAGTCAAGTGGAAATAATTGTTTGTTGTGGCTGATAGCGTTAATAACACCTGCCGGTGAGCCGTGCTCGATGGGCTACGACTGCGTTGATTTGTTTGTCCCCAACCGGGTTGAAGAGACTTGTTTTCAGCGTCATTGAAACGAAGCAGCTGGACGATTTTTTATTCCAACGAAGTTTTTCAACTGAACCAAGCGCATGGCTCATTCCCAAGTTTTTTTTGCAGGTAGAAGTAAGAACGGTGCTCACCAAGAGCTCATTTCCTTTGGGTTTTGAAGACCAAGACTTACTCACTTGAGAGTGATAAACAAGGCTGCTACTTTGGCTTGCACCTCGGATCGTACGTCGCACGTTAGCTGGTAGAATTTTTCCGAAAATCAAATTCCAGAACGTTTCGGGCAAACGTTGCCGACTTGGATGAGCAACAAAAGCAACCAACTGTTTTGTGTGAAACTGTTATTCGAATATTTTATGACCATTTGCGTTGCATATCTCTGCTGTAACCATCAAAAGCTATATGATTTCAAGCGGTGTTATCGCCAAACCCAGTGTGAAGTCGTTTATAGCAGAATTATTTGCTTCTAACACTGTTTCGTACTGTTGTGATGGTACATTAAATTTGAACCCTACACTTTGCAACTTGGTATTGCTCTTATTTTTCTTTTTTTCAGATAAGAACCGTTTAACTAATGGATACAAATTTCTGCCATGCTTTTAGGCGTAAACTGTAAACACAATCAACGATGCTGAGGAGACTTTGAAAAGGGCAGCACGCGCAAATCTGGGTGTCTTTTCTATATAGTGTACTGCTTTTCATCGAAACATTCTGCTTTCCCAGCTTTTCCTCACTTTCGTTCTGTTTGTCTTTACCGCGGAAAAGTTTCCGGTAATAGTTGGAAAGCATGCAGCAGGAATCGACATGAATTAGTGAACACCTTTTGTAAAAGTGTTCCTCCAGGAATGTGGCAAAAAGCGGATTTATAAGTGGAAGTATTAGGCCGATGTGTAATGCTGAGGAACGCTGAGGTGAGCCAACCCGGGTTTAACTAATCGAGTGCTCTAGAAACAAATATAGAGGGGTTTGTGCAGCTGTTTTAATACGTGAAACGTGTATCCCCACTGTCGTTACCTATGTTTTGCTGCTATTTGTTCATTGCACGAACATAGCAACAATTCATATCATTCCCAAACGAAAACGACTGTAGTGATTCTACCTTTCAGAACAGTCATCCGGCTACGCTTTATGTAGAATGGCATGACTCACGAAGGACAATTTTCGTTCAGAATTTAACCCAGTTTATAAGTACACTCGTCCAGCAATGTCAGATTGAATATGGCGTTGTGTACCACTATCCGTTTGCAGAAGGTCTGCGGGAAACGTTCTTACGTGGATTTTCACTGATCTTCAAAACTTGGTTTTGCACGACTTGTTGTTCATTTTCACACCTTCCTGAGCCCTTCGTTTTTCCTTGTATGACACCACGGGGAGCAATATACGCATCAAAAATGATTTGCCAGTCGTGCTTCAGTCTGACCGTTCGCAGGTTCAACCAACCACACAGCTGCAAAATCACCTAATCGACCTCCAGTGGACTCAGCTTGAGCGACAGCTTGACGTACGTGGATTGCTTCACGTGCGTGAACTGCTCGCCCAGGTCGCTCTGAAGAGCAGACTAGCTGTGCAACGGAGCCGGGTAAACGTGTTTCAGTTGTAAACAAAAGTCAAGAGCTCTTCGTAAGAAATAACTGCCTGAGCCACAAAGAGGGGTTTATTATAAGATGTTTGCAGTCAACGTTGCATGTCAGCAGTTCGTGCATCAGTGTTCCTGCTTTTTGGCCTCCCACTTTTCTTAATTCCAATAACAGTTCGAGCTTCGCAGTTACTTACAACTGATAAAAATCGACTTCCCACTTTTGAATCTATAAAGTTACTAAGGTATTGAAAATAAAACAACCAAGAACATATACACTGAGTACCGCAACATTTCTGTCAGTTCAATGTGTATTGGTGTAAGCTGTTCTTTGCGGTTACCAAAGTAATCTTATGGACGTTAACATGCAGTGGGCAACTTAACGTTGTTACACTGTTAAAATATTTAGTCATTTATTACAATTAATAAATATTATTTTGAATGTTAGTCTTTAACAAAGCCCTAAAACTTGTTTAAAGGGAATATGATCAGGAGGGTAGAAAAATAGAGCTTTTCGGACCTCTGTAAAAGAAAAACACTTTTACTTCTTAAAACATGTCGACTTGTTTTTCACTTTCTCTGTTGAAAAACCAACTGGCATGCAATAGTTTTGGCACATAGCAGGGGTGGCCAATCCGCGGTTCGCGAGTTTGCCCGGTTTCATGTGTCTCTTACGTAAATACAGATTTTACTCGCGTATAAATCGCAAAATTGTGTACCAATTGTTCAACATGAAGGTCGGGGTGGGACTTACACACGCATTGCGTGGAAGCGTGCTTTGCGGCTTGTGCAAGCACATACACACGCGAGCGCATTTACGCAAGTACGTGACACACGTGTTAGTTGCCGTGTTGTGTGGTAACGCGCTTTGTGGTTTGCCCAAGAACATACACAAGCGATCAGCCGATCACATTCACGCGGCTTTGTACATTTCTGTCATTATCATGATGATGTGTGATATTTACCATAAATCTAGCTGAG
>JGI24158J21664_10002352_pt1 | contig 22782 bp, 17 predicted proteins | sample Ectturendosymbi3_FD_21664 | JGI IMG/M metagenome (IMG submission 21664)
ATACGTACAAGCTGAATCATTGCAAGGAGATGGGAGCAAAACTAGGCAGGAGATTCCTCAAACAGCCGGCTGAAAAGCTCAAGGCGGTTTTTGTAGCCTCATGTAATGTCCGATATATGCAAAGTTCCGTGTATATTAGAAAAACTGTTTTGGATATCTCGTCTCTGTGACGAAAGTTAGTGACAGTCCAAAGCAAGCATTTTTGCCATTCCCCACTTTGTTTCTGCCATGAGTGAAAATAGTCTATCTGGTCAATAAAAATGTTTACGAATTATGAGAAACGACGCTTTTTCGCTGTAATTATATCAGTGACGGTTTGATATCCAGATTCATGACCAGCTGCTAGTCTCCAGTCTCCACAGGACAACGGACGAAGTACAGTTTGTCCCACGCGATCCTCAAGCGCCTAGTCGGTGAAAAAAGATTTGCTCTTCATTCTGATCCCAACTTTGCGGTCTTTCACTAGATCTTATGAATCGTAAGGTTCCCATGGTATCCGCCATTTTCCTTGCTCTTCCAGGCTCCAGAACACCGACATCCTCGCGTGGCGCCCTCGTCTCAATACTACTCGAGCAACGGTGAACTGCTCGTCGGCTGCGCGGCCGGTCAGCTTTTCCGAGTCAACTGCGATACTGGCAAGGTTCAAGTGCTTCTGGGAAGCTCCTCCGGTGCGTCTTTTCACTTGGTCGAGTCGCGATGCGCGGCCTGCTTTGCACTGACAGCGTTTTTTTGTCTTGCGTTTCAGACGCAAAGAGTATTTTCTTTCCCGTTCCTATGTTCCTGGTGATATGAAAGTTGTTGTTAGTTTGAAAGATTTTTGTGAATAAAAATGCTTATCAACGGTATGTGTCCCAGCTAAAAATATTTGGTCTTGTGTGACAACCGAAAATAATGCGTTTTTGTGGATGTACCAAAACGGTTATTTCTGTTGCTTTTAGTTTAAGAAGTAAATAATAAATTCAGGCAATCGCTGAAACATGTCATATTCCAGAATTTAGATTTAGTCTCATGGTTGGACAAATTATAACTTGAACAAATTATAATTGGTGTAACTGCGCCCTCAATAGTTGAGAAGCTGCAACGCAGTAAAGCCCCGCACCTGAGGTGATCAATTAATGGAATATCAATTCTGACTCAAGCTTTCTACTGTGATCATACACTTCCAGAAGTCCAGTTTTTCAGACCGTTGAACATGTCTTCGCTTCTTATTGCAAACAAAACAGCCACAATAATCGAAAACATTATTTTATTCGACGTTTCGGTTTCTGCGTAAGCCATGATCAGGAATAAATGAAATGCGACAGTTAGAAGGAAAAATAAGGATGCAATTTTAAGGCATTCGTACTGTATTGCGTCATATAGACCATTGTGTGTTAAACAGCAGCAAGGGGATAGATGAACCATCGACGTTGAGATCTGGCTGGTGTTGCTGCATCAGAAAAGCCTCGAGTAGGTGAAGTTTCTTCTGACCGACGATGCTTCCCAATATTTCCGGTTGCTTGAAGTTAAAAATGTCTTCGCTTGCGCAACCAATTGTCAACGTACCCTGATTTTTAACCTAAAGTTTTGGTCCTAAGATGCTTTTTTATAAAGCGTGGAGCCCAGTAAAGGGACCTATATTCAAGGGCAAAAATTTCTTTATTTCTTGAAAGAGCGTGACTCTGTGCGACGTGAAAATGCGAGACATTCTGGTTAAACGTGTACTCAGCCTATAACGCATAAGGCTGTTGTTTAGTATCAGTCAGAATAAAAGTTCGTGTATTCATATTCCGATTCCGTTTATGCACCGAAGCATGTGTGAGAAAAATGGCAGTCTTGGCATTCAAAGCGTAAAGATGAATGTTTTGTAAACGAAATGGGCGCAAAATTGTACTAGAGTGATCAAAAACAACTCGTTCCATTACAGGTTTCTTTTCACCAGTTTATGCAAACGCAGACGTAATTCTGTAGAAGAGTATCGAAAGGAACCTTTTCGCATCGAAGAATCAGAACCTACGTGTTGTTTACAAGAATATATATTTCGTTTTGCGGAGTATTCAGATTGTTTTGCGGAGTATTCAGATGCGGAGTATTTCGCCTACTGAGGTGGCACTGAGTCTGCGATGCGTATGGAAGTTGAAAATTAGATATAATCCACGAACAGCACAGTTAATAATCAGAGCATGTCTACGTCAGAAGCACTCTTTTGACCTAATTTTATAGAATGATACNTCGTTCNGTCACACTGTCTTCGCTATTTGAGTGGTTTTCGTCAACCAGTGACGAAACGTTTTCTTTTTCTGCAGATTCCCTTCTGGCTGGAAATGTCGTTCCAGGAATGTTCAACTGCTTGGTATTAAACGCTGCCGGCCTGGTGGCAGGAGGCGTAGATGGCGTTTTGCGGAGTGTTCAGATTGAAAATAACGGCATCAAAATCGCAGAGGTATTAATTTATTTTCTTTCAAGCAGTGAAAATGTTAATTGCGAAGCACAAGTACGCTAAATTTTTAGACCACTGCCACAACAGCCGTGCAAACGTTTTAACTGGCGCTAAGAAAAATCTCTTTTTCTTCTCAACTGCACGAAGGTGTTCAAACTTCGCGATGATTAAGGTTTGATGGTCTATGTCAGAGGTTCCCAACCTTTCTCTGCCCATGTACCCCTCCAGCATTTGCGCAGATGAGCATGTACCCCTAAAATTTCTTATGACAAAAAGGCTTAGCAAAATAACAAAAATCCATTGAAGTTTCAATAGAACTTTTAGATTTGTAGAACTATAAAAGGTAATGATTTTTGAAAATAGTATCCACTGGTCTATCTATATGTGTTAACTATTGGAAACACATATGTATATTTGGAAACACATACGTATATTTTCCCTTTTATTGCTAACTTTAAATGTACCCCTTCAGATAGGCAAATGTACCCCAGGTTGGGAACTCCTGATCTGTGTCAATGCGATGAACCGATGCATGACTCCTTTTGTGAAATCCGTTCACTCAGATACAATGATCCCTCTAAGGTGCGCAAATGCGCAGTTGTACCACCAGACCACTTGCTCAGTGAAATCTCATTCTCGCGCACTTGCAACTTTCCAAATTTTGTATCGCATGTTGTATATGCCGCAGAGCCCTTTTACCACCGGAACCGCTTAACTGGTTGTGTGACTACATGGTTGCGCAACTGCATGCGCACTAAACCAACATTTGCTCAATGTAAACATTTGCTCAATATAAAATTTCTCAGGGGGAAACACTGCTCAGAAGTCACATACTCGTTATGATGGCGGGGATTTCTGGTAACTATCCCGATGAAACCTTCAAAGTTTCTATGAAACGAAAAAGATTTAATTTTGGAACAATGTGTTTATTCCCCAGCCAGACTTCCTGTGTTGATGGATACAGAGAGAACAAAACTACTGCTCGTTCTTAAAGCCGACATAGTCGAATTTCGTCGCCTTTGTGAAGATTAGTTACTTGAACACAGATATGTGCAAGTTTGAATCGTCGCAAGCAGAGCCCAGACGTCTCATTCCTCATGATCTTGCAGCAAACCTAGCGCTTTTAATTGCTCGTTCATGAGTTAGTCTCAGATACAAGTACGTCAAAAGTTGAAAGAACGGAGGAAAACGTCTCTCAAAATATAAAGCAAAGCATTTTTCACTGTCTTTGCCTGAAGATCACTCGGATTTTCTGGATTAGCAAAAAAACTTGTGCCATGCTCTTCCCATCCTAATTTTGCTTTCCTTCCGACCCGCAGCCAGGTTTCAAGATGTGGGGGTCAAGATCTTTCTTTTTGCTATATTTTTTAAACAAATTTTTCTGGGCAAGACAAAATTTGCAGGGCACTGCCCGCCAATGCCCCCGTGGCTACGGGCCTGAGTTCCTTGTCAATGACAACTAACCTTTGGTCGTATTGATGGCGCTATCATGCTTGTTTTGTTGTCCACCTTTTGAAATCCCCAGGTGTGCCAAGGGGACTCCCCCGTGACGACCATATCCTTCTCCCCGAGCGTTTTCGTCGAGCTCGTATACGGGACGGCGTCAGGCGACGTGCACGTTTTCAACACCGGGACCGGACAGCGCCACCCGCTGTTTCACGGCCACGTCGGGAAGTTCGTCGGCGTCGACTACAGCAGCGGCGGGAAGTTCTGCTTGGTGCGTTTGTTTCGCGCCTGATGTTTGACTTGACGTGTCTTCCTTTTGTGCCGGTGTGAAGGCGGCAGCATGTCTCATCTTGGTCTACACGAGGTGGATTGCTTCATGAAACGGTCTCCCACTGTGCGTCGCGTCAGCTCAATTGCCGAATCTACTACGGCATTATTTCGCAAATTGTTGACGCAGGAAGCCATAAGGGACGGACTTTTTTCTGCCGTGATGATCGAAATTTTCCTGAAAAAGTAGACATTTCCAGCGCAAATACCACGTTTTTGATAGTAGATTAGAACTTGCTTTCGAGCTTTGGCGTTCGCCGAAAATCTTTTCTTTTCTGAACAAAAGGAAGCCACAGTTGCGACTCGTACTTCTGAGTTTGCTGCAAGGAGTTGAGTTGACTAAAAACTTCTCAGGCTAAAAAAAGCTTATCCGCGGTGCATCCACATTGTCTGAGATAAAAGCGGCTATCTGACTGAAGCGAATCATTTTGAATGATAATAACCGATGACATCATCTCGCAGGCCGCAAATTCTCAATCACTTGTTTGTAAAACTTTCTGACGTCCATCTTTCAGTTCCCGCGGTTAGGAATCTAAATAACGACAGGTTGACGGACGTTTCAACGAGTGGAATTGATTTAGACAAAAAATCATTATTTTTTGTATTCTATTACTACAGAAATATTAATATTTTCCATGTTTTGTTTCAAAGTACCTCTGAAAGAAGGACATACTCCTTGCACTTTGCGAACGAGGTGCATTTATTTATGTTTGTTTCTCATCGTCTTTCTCGTTTACTGCTTTTCAGACTTGTCGCGAGGACGGTCAAGTTCAAGCTTGGGCGGCGGACAGCGGCATGCTGACCGATGCACTGAGTCTCCACACAAAAGTAAGAAATCTATATTTCCGTCCCTTCCTGTGCATCTTGCGTTTCATGTTGGTTTCACGAAGGGTGGACGAACTTTTTCTTGCCACGTGCTGTGCGCTTATGAAAAAAGTTGGCGTTAGTGTTGTTTCTATACCAACCAAATTGCATGTCGCTGTTGAAGCCGCCTGTCGTGATTAAACCGAACTGATATAATAGCACTTGTGAGGAAAACATTTTTGAGTTGAACAGCTGCACATTTGATATGTCTCAGATCAACTTTTCTGGCAAGTTAGTGTCCTAGAGATATTTTTGCTGACACCAATACCATGTGGGAACACGTTTTTGCTGGAAAAGTGAAATCCATTTTGTTAAACTTTTTTCATTTTTCGGCGGTCGCAAAATCAAGTGGAAAGCAGAGCCACACTCACAAGATATTTATTAGCTGCCGAAAAACGTTGTTGCAAAAGTCAAATAAAAAATACAGGCAGGCCCGTAGCCAGGTTCCAAGGTTTGGGAGGGGGCAGAATGCGTTTTAGGTGGAAAAGATTTTTGCTTTTAGTATATGTGTAAAACGAATTTTTCTGGGCACAACAAAATTTGGGGGCACTGCTCCCGAGTGACCCCCCCGTGGCTACGAACCAGAAAACAGGAATCAGCTTCAACCACCTACGGATGGAGGAGCTACTGAGTTATGCTCAAACGTGTTGCACAAAACTCTGCGTCAATCGTTGGGAATTTCCCACTCTTTAAAGCAAATCCTGTCAGTCAAACAGAGTTCTAAGCGACGAATCAAATTTTTTACATCGTATAAAAACAGTATAAAATACACCTGCTAACCAAGCATAAGCCTACTCAACATGTTTTTTCAAATACAGAACCACTGTGAAAAGCATCAAAGATTTTTCAATAGTTCGAATGATGAAATAAAATAGAATTCCTTCACTTTTTCGAAGGAAAATATATTGCAAACAAAACAAGATATTCCATTCGAAAAAGTTGCGTCACAAGCTAATTCCAACCATTTGGTATCACTGAAACCACTTTAGCCGCTATACTGGCATCACTGTTACCACGAATTCACTCTCAGGGCTTGTGTGGAACACAGCAACAAATGCCACCCATGTTTTCGGAGTCGCACAAACATCTCCACGGAAAGATCAGTGACCAATGAACGAACTATAGAAACTATAAAATGTATTGGAGTACGAGCTACGAGTTTGGAAATTCAAAACGCTATTTCCTGTAACGTCATAATAAAAATGGTAATGAAAAGGGTCTCTGCTGCGCACAGCAGTCCTCTTCGCATGTAATAAAGTGGTCGAAACGAAATTATCTAACGCAGCGATAGGGTACCTATTTTTATTATCACGGGCCGCATGAATTGTGGAAAATCGTTGGCGGGCTGCAAAGATTAATCAATTTTATCTGAAAATTTTTGCTTTACCCTCCAAAGGAAATTAAGGAGAGAAAACTATCAAGGAGCGCGAGAGAATTCTCCTGACGTACTGTCTACGTGTCATGGAGTTTCATTTTGACGCGGTTTTGGGTTATAACTTGTGTAACGAAAATTATGCTGCGGGCCATGTTAAATGGTCACGCGGACCGCAGTTTTCCCACCCCTGATCTAACGTATTAAATCCGGCCACACCCATTTAACGGGGACAAAATCGAACTGGAATACTACTATATCTAAAGGACCGGCTGTAGGCTATTTAGCCATGCTGGTGAAGTTTACCCACCTTGCCAATGCCCGCGTATAGTAAAGTTTGGTAAAGTTTTTGCGGATCTGAACAAACTTTACATGGAAATTTGTACGACTTGGCAATTTCTTGCGAAACTGTGGTGACCATCCCAGAAATTTTAATGCGTGTGTCGGGCTTGTTCATGCGCATCCTCACTATACAGCTCCAAATAAGTCAAAGGTCGCTACAAGAAAAGACCAGCGACTGTTGACGAACATTCGATTGGTCAACTTAGGATTCTTCCGTGACCCGCAACGTCTTGCATTTGTCGGTCTTGCTGGCAATATGAATTATTCCAGTGCGCTCAAACACAACTTGACTCTTGAAGCCGGATTTTAACGAAACACTGACGGATATGAGGAAAGCAGCCTACATCCACTATGCATTTCACTCCTTAACGAAGTGATCTGCCGAAGCATGAAGCGCCAATCACTAAAAACTTTTATATTGAACAAGCAACAACTGATCATTTTTTGTGGAAGTGTTTTGCGAAACCAAATCAAATCAACCCGGAAATAATTTTGCTGTCCAGATTTGAACATGTCACCTCTGAGTTTGTGGAATGTGTCTCCAGAGCGATCTATACCCCTTTGTCGCCTGAGCCGGGAAAACATGGAAATCCCAAAACTCAATGCTAACACAAATACAATTTTCTAACTATATTCTACCAACAACCTGTGCATGCCTGAAGATACCTTACCACTTCAAACCATCGTTTTACTCACTGGCTAATCGAAGGACATAGTTTCAAGTTCTGATGACTTGAGAAATTTAAACAATAATAATTATACAAAATTATTACCTCCAGTCCAGATTTAAGAAACTTTGGGTATCTGACAAGTGCATACAGTGGGCTACTTCTTCCCAACGTGAAAACAAGTGCGTTATGAAAAAAGTGACCACTTAAATAATTTTTAGGTAAATTTGTTGAACCAAATCACAGTGCAGTAAAAAACATTCTTAGTTTACTTTAGCCAACTGTTTGGACATCTGAAAGTCATATCAACTAAAGCTTGTGGCACAACGAACAAAGCAATCAACAGGCGGACACAAGTACCCGTTTTGGTTTAAAAGGCTTGAACCGCATTCATTGGAGCACTTCTGAAAGGCGACTGCGATCAACGACTTAAGGACATCCAACAAAACCACGTCTCGTAGTGCACCGCTTTACCCAATTTAAATAATATCGAAAAGTTAAAAACGAATTACTGAAAGTTTTGTGAACTGGTTTGGTAAACAACAGTTTAAAACTAAAGATAATCCCTATCAGTATGTGAAGAGTGCGTGCAAATGCACTGTTCTGTCAGCTGAAAAATCGGAAAACCAAAGACTGTAGCCTTGCATATGATCAAAGATATTTCGAAATATTTTATACCTGAGGACATTAGAAAACTGTAAAAAAAACAACGACCTAATAAGAAACTTCTTATTCTTTACGCTGCATCACTTTACCACTGAGGTATCGAGAGTGAATTTATTTATAGCAACTTCGATATTCTATGAAAAGTATAAAAAACAGAAAAACGTCAAGTTTTTGAATTTCTGTCTATAGCGTCAATGATTGTCACTTTACAGATACTAACGTTGGCCTGTATGCGAAAGTAATTTGGTAGAGCTAGATTATAGATTTTCATACTTGATAGCTTCAGTTGAACCCTCTTTGAAACTATGTACAGAAAAGCAAATCGCGAAAACAAGTTCTGTAAAAACAGTAGTCCTTCGAGCCGGATTCGAACCAGCGACCTATGGATGTCTGATGATGTAGCAACTACAGTCCACCGCTCTACCAACTGAGCTATCGAAGGATAGTGCTTTGTTAGGAAAACTGGAATGCTTTCCTAAGGAAATCATTTGTTATTGATGGGACATTCACGTAGAGATCTGTGATATATCTATTTATCGTTCGCAAACGTTGGAATGCTAAGTGTAAATCAAGCGATCATGCGTGATGACACTCACACACATCGTGCGCTATCACCTGAGTTGCTGGAGCTGCAATTTTGGGGCCGATTTGGCCGACCTATGGGTGACTACTGACTGACATTGTAGAACCACTGCAGGCCACCGTTCTATCAACTGAGCTGTCGAGTGCTGCGACATCTAAAAAGAAACCTAAAATTTGTGCTTTCACACTCATATTTCAGGAAATTGTCTATCTCATTTCTGTCACTTCCATCTTCACATGCGATCGGATTTCGTGTTTCCTATTTGCAAGTGATGGGTGGTGGGTGCTTGCTGACATCAGGCTCATATTTCCAATTTAGGCTGGTTTGCTCTGCAACTGCAAGCTGCAGAAAGAAGCAATTAAATCTGAGTCAGTTGGGAGTAAATAACGTATTGTGTTAGAGTTGCAAACCACACGTCCGCTTTCTTAAGTTTTTTTTCTCCCTCTAACCGTATTTACGAGAGAAAACAAAATTTTCATTTAGCTTCCGTGATTTCCGGCCGTATTCGCCCAATTCGGTTTTTGTCTTTCACCCCGATGTTTGCCCATTCTATTCACTTCCTTGTTCGGGATGTGGCGTGGTAAAGAAACAAAGTGGTCGGCAAGGCCTGCACGTTGCTGTGCGATGCAATGCAGTTGTCTGTTAGCAGCTAATGCAAGTCTAAAACAATGCGCACTCAGGGCCGTCGCGAGCGGGGGGCCAGTGGTGCCCGGTCCCCCCATTTGAAATCGGTGCCCCCTCATTTCACGTTTGGCCTCCCGGTTGCTGCATACATCCTATACTGTATTTTAAAAATGTGGCCCCCCTGCTAAATCCTGGCGACGGGCCTGTGCATACTGCACCGCACGCGGTGGAAGACTGCTGCGTAAAACTTCCGTTTTTTACCTTTGGAATTTAACCACGTGTTTCTCTATCCCAGGCTTGTTCCTTGGCTTGTTGTCCTTCCAGCATGATAGTTGCGGTTGGAACGTGCGATGGCCACGTAATATATGTAGATATCTCGTCGCTTCACTCTGAAGGCGGCGAGCTGAGGCAAGCGGGTCGGACAAGGATGCATCACTCACCGGTGACCTTGCTACAGTACGTCACTTTGCCACGTTTGAATGCTTACCATTACCAAGAACATTATCGTTTCCCGCCCGAGTTGCGCTTTTTCGTTTCTTATTTGGCCTCATTCGTAACAATAACTTATTAAGGTTTTAAAACTTGTTTTGTTCCGAAATAGTAAATGTTTTTGGCCAGATACATTCGTCCAGTTATGTCTGGTCAATTATATTGCTTTCAAGGCATCGATCATTTTTAGCCCCAAGGCAGGACATTTTGTGTAGAAAGCTTTGGCGTACACTTTAGTAGCTAAATGTAGTAATGCTGTACATTGTCGCTGTTTGAACTGCAGGCTTGCAAGTAAAAACCGTGAAATTATTGTATGCCTTTGTGGATTTTGCAACTTGTGCCGTTGCGATTTTCTCAGATATGACAGCAGAGGCAATTTTCTCCTTACTGCAAGCAACAACGAGAAGCAAATATTCGTTATCAACGCGAGGCCATCGGCCGGCCTTGAATGCATCGGTTACGTAGGTAGGCACGGTGTCATGCAGTTAACCTTGTCTTTTGCACTGTTACTGCTTCGCGTTGTTTGTCTACATGATTTCAATTAAAGTCTCAGGCATGAAAGTTTGTTTTTTCAGACATGCACATTTGGATATTTTTGCAGATTGTCAGGGGACAATCAACCACCTGTCCATTTACCAGTCAGGCGATGGCAAGGTCACAGTCGCAGCAACGATAACCCGACCTCAGGAATCTGACGGTGACAGATCAACAAGCACCCTCGCAAACGTTATTCAGATTTTCAACTTGACCGATGAGCTTTTGAAAGAACCCGCCCAGCACTTTCAAAGCCTTCGACATGACTTTAAAGGTGAACTTGTATTATTACGCGTGTTCGTTAAACCCATCAAAATTTTTTATTATTCCTTGTATTTTCATTTATATTTTTGTTCATTATTCCTTGTGTTTTTATTTTTTTTTTGTTTATTATTCCTTCCTGTGCACATCTAATTTCTACGGATAAAATTACACTCCACAGTTTTTTTGTTTTTTTTGTTCTGCATCACTTCTTTTTTCATACTGTGTTTAACATTTTTGTGACCACACCAAAATTCCTCAATAAATTAAATCCATTCCTTTGTGCACATAGGCATGCTCTCTTCATCTGTAATTTTTCTTCATCGTGTTCTGAGCTTGTTTTTTTAACTGTGCTTATTTTATCTCCAATTGTTGTTCTTTAACAGTTGTCAGTAAGTAATAAACGGGGTATTCGGCAACTTTGAGCATATAGATGATTTTCATCGGCAATTGGTTACTTTTTGCATGATGGCATTTTGTATTGCTTCTGTTTATTAGCTGAGTCGTATGAAACAATAAACAAGCAATCGTGTTTGTAGCTAGGATTTTTTTCGGTCGTAGGCCGAATTTTTTGAATGACCGAAAAACAATAAGTAAATTCGGTCGTATGTCCGAAAATATAGACTAGTGAAAATTGTTACGGCTGGTTTTAATACTTTTATGAGACAAATGACCAAAATGCATCAGTGAAGTAAAAACAGGTTTGGAGTGCACTGAGGTGTGACGATTCTTCTCCCGTTTGTTTCTTTTTTTAATTGTATCGCTTTTTTGCAGAATCCTCTGTGAACCTGGCAATTTACGAGCTGGGGACGACGATCGATTGTGCTGTCATAATAAGCGCCCGCGATCACGTAGACCTGGCCGTTCTGTCGCGTCGAAATAAAAAACTAATGCGGTTCAACCTTCCCCTGCCTGAGGTTTGGGCCAAGTCCACAGTAAGTGAACCATCGGGCCTAAATTTGTTGTTAATGGTGCTCGATCTGCCTATTGTATCAAATATTCCGCTGTTATTTTACTGTAACTCTGTTTGGGCGGTGATTTCTTGGCTGCACATTTTTGAAAGAAACCGCCCGTGTAACTTATGGTTCATCTCACCGGTTATCGCCATGATGGCGCGTATTAACCAAACCGAAAACAATAAGTAATGGCGCGTATTAACCGAACCGAAAACGCGCGTATTAACCAAACATGATGGCGCGTATTAACCAAACACGTATTAACCAAACATGATATCATGATGGCGTATATAAACATGATGGCGCGTATTAACCAAACCGAAAACAATTGCTGATGGATTTCTTCGAGGGCAAGCAATGGCGTGGCCCTTTAATGTCCGGGCTTTTTGTCTGAAAAAAAATAAACAGGAAATGAAAACATTTATTTGCACCTCGCTTGTACGGAAGCTTCGTTTGAGTCTTTCTGTTACATGCCAGTGTGGAAGTACAAACTCGAGAGACGCTTTCTGCAGTCGAGTAATAAGCATACCCTCATATACTGTACTCGACTTTCGAAATAATTTTCCTGCAGGGCCAGAATCTCATCGAACCATTCGCAGAGCACGAAGGTCATCAGTTGGGGGGAGGTTATCTGACCGTCTCCCCCCACGGTCAGTGGCTTGCGTCGACGTCGCGCGACGGCGAGGTATTCATCCGCGACCTTGAAAACCTGGTAAGTACGGGGTACAAAATAACATAGCTCGTTTTTTGCTCGTTGTAATTTTTTGTGGCCTAGGGAACAGAGCGCGTGCCACAGATGCTGGTTCGTTGGGTTCGAATCCCGCTCGGGTCACACCGAAAAAAACGGTACTTGCGGCTTGTACAGGCTCGTCCTGGGTAATGGGTGGGTGCAAGGGAAAGTTTCATTTTCAATACAGTTGTTAAAACCGCTGTTGTTGTGTTCACTTCGTCGGTAACGTTCATCGAACCTTTTCCAGCAGTGCAGCTTTTCAGCTGCAACAAACTATCATCATGCCAATCTAAACATGTGGGAGATGGTTGCATGACGCGAAAGCAAGATGAACCTTGTTGACAAAGTGCAGCAACGGTCTGCTTTTACCGATTACAGGACAGCAAGGTTTCGATTCTCGCTCACTCGCCTATGGACGGTGGCGCCAGGTGTGTCTTGTTCTCGAGTGACGCCAATCAGATCATCACTGCTGGTGCTGATGACGATTCGATCACGTGTTTCTCGTGGAAGTGAGTTCAACCCCCCTGTTTCGCCTTTTCGTGAGCTTACCTATGTTGCAGGGATAAGCGAACTGTCATATTTTACAATCCAATCCTGAGATTTTAAAACTCCGTCAAAGTCCAACCGTAGTTCAAACATTTATTTAAATGCGAAGGCCAAGTCCAAATGAAGTCCAAAAAATTAACAAAATACTGATTTTTAACAACAAAAATACCACAATTATTTTCCACTCAGTCCAAATCTGGTCCTGATCCTAAATTTTTGAAGCGATTTACATTCCGGATCCAAATCACAAAAAAATCTATATAGTCCGGATCCAGTCCAAGTCCAGTACAATTAATGCTCATCTCTGCTGTGTTGTGCGTCTTCTGCTGTTTTGCTGGTTAATCACTGTTGCAAATCGTACGTGGCGTCAGACTGTTGGCGCGAGATCTTCACATTTTTTGTAAAGAGTTCTGCACATTTTTGTTAATATTGGCGTTTCTCGACATATTTTAAAGCATGCCACACATAACTGAAGAGTGACAAATGACGCCGTTTGGAAAAGATTTTTGTATAACAAAGTGAAAAACAGTCAAAAACAAGATAGACATCCTCTGCAATGCAGATTTGATGAAATATCTGTTTACGGCCTGTCGATGACGCCTTGCAACTACTTCTGATTTTTTGGCTATTTTTCTTCGTCATGGTTTTGTGATGTAGCAACTTAGGAACGTAGCCACAGTTCCTCGTCATTGATTGCATGGCCCAAACTACCTACAACGATGCATGTCGTCACGGGCAATACATCTTAGTTTACTGATGAATCCACGCGAAATTCGTTGCTACGACATCTGCGCTCGCTTAATTCACGCCAGCAGTCTTTCTTGTCCGCAGTTTAACAGCCAAAGGTCGGCAAGCCATCAATTCCGCTGTTGAGTACGCCAGGCTGCTGAACATGCAACTGAGGGGAGACGTAGAAGCGGAAAGTGAAAGCCTAACCGCTATGGAAAATTGCAGAGGAGGAAAAAGTTCAGGTAGAAGGCCTAACTGCTCTCGGTTATAGTGTGCTAGCACCTGGAAGAAGTCCCACGTTTGCTCGGGATATTTTTGGTTGTATTTCAGTAGATATTCGCTGCGCATAAAAGGAATTCGGCAACTTTGAACATGTCGATAAGCTCGTGTTTCACGAGCTGTGCCTCGACGTGACCAATAGTTTGGTGGAAGATTGCGGCAATCGATTGCAGGAGCAGCATCCACTGCAGAATGACGTCAGTGCGACTGTTCAGCCGCGCAGTAGAAATACGCAGTTATGACAAAAAAAGTTTGAAAAAGAGGTGGAGTGGATGTGCAAATATTCGAAACGCATCGAACTCAGACAATAAGTCTGGAAACGCATGGAATTCTGGATGAAGTCTGGAAACGCATGGGACTCAGACAATTAAGTCTGGATTAAAAATAAAAGAGCACGTACTTCCGCTGTTCATTGGGAGAACAACGATTTGAGCATTGAGCGCATTGTTTTGCGAATGAGTATAAAATGTGATATCGTTAAAACTTCCAGTTCAGCTTGATGTTTCTAACTTTTAATTGATAAGTCTTTTCGTGCCGAACTTTGAAAACCTTATTTTTTAATTACCATCAAATCTGCGGTTGCGAAAAGCATTTTTGCATCATGCCGACAAAGAAAAAAAGAGATTGCTGAAAAATCTTAGAACTGACGTTGTTTTCTTCGCCAGGAAACTCAGACCGTTCAATGAAAGAAGCCGAAAACGAGTCCGCAAGACCTGGCGATACGCAAAGCGGCGCCGAGCAAGCGGGACTGCGTAAGCATACCACGATCAGACTTGCCTTTTGCTTTTGATCGGTGGCGTAACTGACGGGACTACCTGGCAAGCTAAATGTAAAAGCCAGGCCATCACTTAGCTTATTTTTCGGATTTTGCAGTCTTTTGGTTTTCCATAGGCTGTTGTTGTTTTTTCGTTTTTCGGAGTATTTGCCGGTGATTTACGGTTTTAGCATAGCCATCCGCATCCGGATTAACCATCATTTCTCAGTTTTTTTCTGAGTGTTGGCTAGTGGGCCCCTTTCAGCTAATTTTCCGCCCTGGCTCAAATCTCTAGTTACCCCACTGCTTTTGCTAAACAGATATTGCGGTCGGTTTCGCGCACCGTGCCTTAAACCGAATCAGTGTCTCATGTTGGTACTTTCATAGTTGTTTCTTCACCGTTGGACACTTCTCTTACCATATACCAGTTCACAATTAGCCGTGGACCGGGTACCGTTTCACTCACAAAAATGCAGCTTTTTTCTCTTTTTTCCCGACAGGTCCCGACAGCGTTGCAACCACCGAGTCTCATTCGCGCACCCCCGACAGCGACGCCACGTGGCTAGACATAAAACAGGAGCTTGCTCTCAAAGAGGAAAGCGCGAAGTACGACGAGGTGAAAAAAGTGCTGAAGAAGCAGATCAAGGAAATGCGGACGACGGTAAGCAGTGTTCGAAAGTTTTCCAGCTGTTAACCTCCTTATTTGTTGTTGTTGCAAAGTTCAAGGCAGTTCAACTCTTTGGGGGGATCTTTCCATTTCTTGTCAAGTTCGTAAACTCGCAGGGAATTGTTGAAGTCGCCTCGTCTCGCCGCTGGCACTGCCATCTGTGCACAGGCGTAGCCAGGGGGACAAAGGAGGCCATGCGCCCCAAAAATGTTTAGCATATCTTCTCGTTCCATGCTTTGAGAGGCGGTGTCCCAAACAAAGTACTGTTGCTCGCTTAAAGTCAAAATATTAGCCCCCCGAAAATTTTCTGCTGGCACTCCTCTGTGTGTGCGGGTTAACAAGTCAGAAGCTCGTCGTCGTCAACGTCTGTTACGCATTGAGCTTCGTATCCATTTTGAGGAATTTCAGCCGCGGCATGACGGCTTCTTTGAGACCCCACGAGAAGACGCTCTCGACCCCATCCTCTTGTGCAGATCATGGAAATGATGAAGATCAATGAGACTTTGCCCGAAATCGAGCAGCTCAGGCACGACGAGTACAACCTCGACACAGAGGAGCAGAAGAGGATGCAGAGCGAACAGGACAAACAAGTCCAGAAGGTACACATCGGACGACTGTTGTTTTTGCTTTTTTAATCGCAAGCGTGTTGTCCACTACTAGTGGCAACGAAGTGCGGCTGTTGACTTTCTCCTGCCATGAAAGAAAACTTGATGAAAAAAAGCTGTGGCTTACTATCTTATTCCTAATAATAGCTTTTGAGCACAATCATTGTGCTTTGGCACATCCGTCTCAAATAAAAAGCCGATTACATGCCTGAAGCATCGCCGCTAAATATTTTACTCAAATGCTGTGTTAATCTTTTTCTTCGTTTCGCGTTTTTCAAAGCTTGTTTTTCCACCGGAAAGGCAGAATTATTCGAACACATCATACCGATCGAACCGGCCACTTACTGTTCGCAAGCATGCTTGCAGAGGGTAAACCGGTGTTGGCCATTTCGATCGATGTTTTTTGAAGAAGCGGGTGTTACACCCGATCCATAGCAGCGAGGGAGTATTTGCTGTATAGAAATCGTCTTAGAACATCCCCACAATATGGCACTTCAGAACATCTCCCAAAATCCCCGTCGCCTTAAAGTGTTGTAGCATCAATTTAAAAAAAGAAAAATCGGAATAGTTCGTAAGGTTTCGCAAGCTGTTGTAGTTGCCACGTGACTGACTTGACGCGAGTGAAATACGAATACGACGCTGAAAATAAGGAAAATCATTGTTTTGCCCGTAATTTGACGCCAATATATGCGATTTTCTTGACAACAGACAAAATTTTTGACTTAAGCCGAACACGTCATCTGTTCGAATGCTGAAAACCTGTGTGAATCGTTGAAGTTACAATATCAGTGTAGTAGTGAACGGCAACAATATGTGGTTTATCACCGCAGAAGTGAACTTGGTTATTCAAAACTATGCCTCACGTGTCAACATCAAGAAAAATCTCCTTCGAGCCGGATTCGAACCAGCGACCTATGGATGTCTGAGACTATGCGCACTACAGTCCACCGCTCTACCAACTGAGCTATCGAAGGTCGATAGAAATGCGTCGCAAAACAGAGTCAGGTTGTCGCCGATGGCAGAAGATTAATTTGACGTAGGGCGCTGATGAAGAAATTCCAGTCGGTAGCAGTCGCTCGAACTTTGAAGAAGTTGACAAATGACGACGTTTGGCAAACGATGCAGACTCGTGCCTAAAATTACGGGCCTTGTCAGGCATCGCTTTCCCTTCCCACGTTTTGCCACTAAAATTGTCAAAACATGATGAGATTCAAACTTTATTTAAAAATGAAAATAGCTATTGCAATGGCCCTTGTTTTCAAAATGAGTTTTGATTTTTTTTTTGGATGCAAATTCAAAGATATAGAAAAAGAAAAACAAGTTTTGTAACCAACGGCGCTACACTGGATTGGAATCGCTATTTTTCGTCAACAGAAGGTCTTTTTGCAGAAAAAGATTTTCAAAACTATCTTCTGTAATCGTTTCTCTTACAGTTCGATAAAGCTCAGATCGACCGCACTTGTCAAGCCTAAGGCCCTCGCGTGTTTACATGCACACCGCTTTTGCATGACATGCAGCGCACTTGAGCACGCCTCATGTCCACTGGATTTGACATATACGTCCAAACGCATTAAGTACTTTATAATACAAGCGTTTATGAGTTTCACTCAATCCTGCAGTCTCTAAGATCAACACAGAACTCGTCGAAACGCGCATGAAACATCTGACTCGTTAGAAGCTTTAGTTGACATGCTGCCAGCAAGGAGATCGCCGAGCTTTAATTTACCAGCATCCACTGACTTGCATCGCTCTTCTTTCAGGTCCGCGAGGATATAAATTTCGAAAATCTGGCACAAAGATACCTCGCTTACCTTGTGAAGAAAGAATGCTGGGACGACATGGACACTAAAGGTGGTGGAAATTAAAAATGAGTTTGTATTTGCGGAAAAACAATTTGAAAGAGTTTCTGTAGAAAGACGCGCCTCCACCGTCATGTCGTTACGTTACTTCAGCACCTGCGATCATATTTCTCAAAATTTGTATTCGTAAACAAGCGTCGGAAGGCCCCCTGGATATTGAAATTTGACATTTTTCTATGACATTAAAAAAACGATCTTAGTTCCTAGAAGGAAAAATGAAATTTCACCACTTCCCCCCCCTGGAAATACCTTCATGACTACCTCTAGAAAAACCCACTATTGCACCCCGCCCTCTGGAAAAAAACGTCCGACGCCCATGCAGTGGAGCCCCAAATCCACCAATTCGCCCATTAAAATTCTGGTAAACCGTGTCTTCCTTCCATGCCTATTGCAGTTTGCACGTTTACAACCTGTTCTTGAACATTTCAAGGTCGCGCAATCCGCGCTTTTAATTCGAACGTGATCGTCAGCAACTACCCAGTGATGGAGGTCACAGCGGCGGAATCCGAACTTTTGCAAAAAGTTACCCGGATGAGAAAAGTTGAAATAGCCGCGAACGCTGTGAGTAGCTGTGAACCTGAGCGATGGTTGATTCGTTTTCTTATCTGGCTCAGTAAAATTTTTGCAACTGAAGAAGTTTTATGCAGTAGCAGAGTAGTGGCTTACCGTTCATTGGTGAACAACAATACCGGCAATCGTGGTTCCTACGTCCAGCTTTTTTGAAATACGCATGCGGAAAACAGTGAATGCAACGCTTGCATGATTCATGCTTGCGGTGAATGCAACGTTTGTATGATTCGTTGTTTGCAATGAATGCAACGTTTACATGATACATTGTTTGGAATGAATGCATTATTTATATAATCCATTTTTTGCAATGAATGCAACGTTTGTACGACACACGCACTACATAAACGCAAATGCGCAATACTAATAATCTAACGAAGGCTCGCAAGACGGTTGTGGAAGCGGTGGCCAGCACCACAGCTGTAGGAGAGGAAGACGAAGAGGAAGAAGATGCAGCTGCATCTGGAACGCAACTTTCCCTACACGGCAGTTTGGGACCCAATTATTCAGGAGAGAGCGACCTTTTTTACTCCCAATTCGAGCTGCACACGCGTGAAGAAAAGCTCTCGCAAATTGTGCTGGTTAAGGTAGGCTTGCAGTTACGATATTTGTGGAATAGTAACACTTGCAGCAAACTGCCGTCGGATTTTGTAAAATGCCTCTGACCGTAGACAATGTAAACGAAGCGTCACTTACGCTTACGAACCGTTTAATGAAACTTTTGTTGGTCACCCTGCCTCACAAACTGTTGCTGTCACACCTGCTGAAATATGTGGGGTGTAACCAGTAGCTTAGCCGGACCAAAAATTTGGGGGAGGACAAAATGTTTGATTTTAGGCGAATAACACTNTCTAGTCTGGGATACCGCCTCTCAAAGCACAAAATGACTATGTTTCTAAAACCTTGGGATTGGCGTGGCCCCGTAGCCCCATGCGAATCCCAAACTTTGGCTACACCTGTAGGTGTAACAATACTGGACAAGCTTTGTCTGTAGACTCTTGCCCTGCAAAGGATCTAGAACAGAGGTTCCCAAAATGGGATCGGTGGAAAATGTTAAAGAATCCGTCACTCGTTTGTTTGTCGGCCATAAAGGTTCAGACGACAAGCCGTTTAAGGGCACGGATTTTCACAACATTTTTCTTACAATATAACGACATCCTTTATCAGCTACTTTAGTAGTAGCATCATGCATGAACACAAAACATTATTTTAGTAGACATTTATTGAGTAACTCCAGTATTAACTCACAATTCAATTGCAGAGTGCTTTGAAGTCAGTACATCTCCCGTTTGCGGAATTTTTTATTTTAGACTTTAAATTGTGTAATGAAATTTGTCCAAAAGTCGAGTTCATTTTTGGACCTTATGGCGCTGCGTAAAAGCATTCCTACATCCATGCTACTTCCATATTCGCATATACTGAACAAGCTTGTGCCTACGGCATGATTCTGTAAAATGAACGTGGAAACTTTAACACTAGAACTTGGTTTCAATTAATTGCACCCACAGTATAGCTTCATAATTCCAAAATAAGCTGTTTGAGTTCAAATTGTTCGCAGTCATCAGTCTTAGACCTAAACTCCAAAACCTGTTTTCTTGAAAATTATTTGTTGCACAAAAATTTTCATCGACTTTTTTTCTTGTTGGGAGCCGTGTGCTCGTCTTGAATCAGCCATCACTGACACTGCAACATTGGAAATTGGCAAAACAACAAAGTGTGTGTTGTTCTTTGTTTGAAGAACGGATAACCAAGTTGATAAAGCAAACAGACATGACGCGTTGAACAGAAAGTGGTCGAAGTTTTCAAAACTCAAGTATCCCAAGCTTTTGAAAGTAACCCCAATCTTTATTTATGTGTTGACTTGCAATTTTGAATCATGCCAGCTGATATCTGCATGTGAGGTTGTGACTTTCTAGCGCATATTTCGAAACTTTCTAACGATATTTTGATTGGCCCTCGCAAAAATGACGCAAGCATTCACACGCAGTAGCACACACATACATATACTGTTAAACCATACACCTACAAGCATAGATAATTTCGTACACAACACGGACAAACGGTAGTCGTGCAATAAACGATCTCCTATCGTTTGCACTGAAAACTTTATGCATATGAAATAACGCTTAGGTGATAAGGCAGACGTCAATCAAGACGGCATGGGGCCCCAGCAACAAGTTCCTTGTTTTCCTGTACATTTACCAAAGCCCGTTCTGTTTTCTGCCAACACATGTCGCATTTTATGCACGAAAACTGCGTGCCGTTGCTTGTCACCAATCAGCGACTTGGCTGCTGATACGTTTACCTATACTCGAGAAGTAACGATTTTCCTTTTTCAATTGCGTGAATGGTTGTTAGGCACTGTCACTAAGAACGCCAACGGCGGCTTGCAAACACCTAAAATCGCGCAAAAGTTGATTGATTGACCACACTACGTGTAATGTGTGGTGTGCTTGTCATGTTTAGAGCCAGCGCACGGATTGCCGTTTCTACTGCAGAGACAGCACAAAATTTCCAATTGTTTGTTTGCTTTCTCCTGAACATCCTCCGCCAGCTAAGTTGGTAGAGCGGTTGACTGTAGAGGTATTCTCAGAATGTCATAAGTCACTGGTTCGACACCGACTCGAAGGAAGCTTTTCGTTGGAAAATTACAAAGTATTTCAAATGATAGTTTTGCGTTCTACACCGCTTTTTGATTTTCTCTGTTGCGTGTCATAATGTAGATTTCGTATTTGTGTCACAGAACCGTTTCCGTTGTGTGATAACAGCCTTCTGTTGGCTTGAGAATGGGGTCGGCCCTGCATTCTGGAAGCTGCATTTTCAATCACTGTTTTTCTTTGTTGCTACATTTCATCTAGTGACCATATCGAAGAAATAGTAACAAATGCTCCCTTTTTGTATTGCTATCCCTTGTTTAAATGACGCTTTTTTTCTATAACCTCAAGGTGCTTGCGCCTATTATTCTATTAAGCACATGCGTTACTCTTATGTTGATTGCTGCCTTAGGCGCAGCCAGTGTAGACCCAGTGGTCCACGGCCCCGCTAAAATTTCTAGCGTGTCTTGTCGTTTTGTGCTTTGAGAAGCAGTCTCCCGAAAAAAATACTGCTTCTCGCTTAGAGTCAAAGTGTTTAGCTCCCCAAAAAAATTTTGGGCTGGCTACGCGATTGATTGCTGTTTTCCGTTTCTCACCTCGAGACAACATTGGAAGTGCTTGAAGGAATGTCTATAGTGCAGAAGCCACATCTGCACATGTTATGTGTGCCTGGTTCGTAGGCTCTGCTTATTTGATAACAGTTTGTGTCGCGCAGACATTGACTAGGTACGATTTTCGTGACCAATTTGGTTTGCCTGCCTTGTGAAGGTCATCATGTTGTTGCAATATCCAGTCGACAAAGCGTGACTGCGTGATTTGTTGTTTGTTTAAGCTCAAGCACCCTTCGATAGCTCAGTTGGTAGAGCGGTGGACTGTAGAGATATGCTCAGAAATCCATAGGTCGCTGGTTCGACTCCGGCTCGAAGGATTAAAGATTTTATTTTATATCAAGTATGTACTTTCCACGATGGGTGTAAGCAAGGAATCGAACAGCAAATTTTTGTTTCTCAAATTTGAGAATTCTCAAATTCTATTTGAATAAGGACTGAGGATGCGTAATGTTACGTGAAATCGATTTCCTATCAAAAATTTGCTGATCGATTCCTTGCTTACACCCATCGTGGAAAGTACATACTTGAATAGAGATATGTGCAAGTTCGCATCATCGCAAAAAGACGAAAGCAGATGGCAGTCGACTGATTCCTCGAAAGCATACAGAAACGCTAGTGCTTTTAAGCTTTTATTTTATATCGTCTCTTTTTGGTTCTGTACTATTTGCTGACGTTTTTTTTGCTCCGTGTCTAAATGGAAAGCACAAACCTTTGACACAGAACTATTTTCATAATGTGATAACTTCCTACTGTTGGTCTTAAGTTGGAGGGATCTCCCTGTATTCTGTAAGTTGCAGTTCCAGCTCTAAGCACTGTTTTTTATAAGTTGCTACTTTTCGCGTGGTGATCAAGCACAACGCACGCTTTAGTCTCACTCTGATTGGTGCTCTCCGTTTTTGGGTTTAAAAACCCTCCCTTGAGCTTGATATTTTGCAAAAGTTTTATTACCTGCGCAAAGGAGACTGATTGTTTTCGCACACATTTTGTTTGTTAATTTCTCGAGCAGGGTTCCCACAATTATTTACTAGAAATTGCCTAAAGTTGACCTTAAAAATCCCAAAATTTCACGAAAATTCTCTATATTTTGCACCAATCAGTATTTTACTTTCATCTACCTTTAGAGAAATTCAGCAACTAACGTATCTTATAATCTACAGACAACTGTGCAATATGGTTTTTGAGGTTTGATTTAGCTATGCTTGTGTGATTGTTTCGTTCCATTTCATGAGAGCTCATAAGTCATTATGTAGTAAATGTGTAATGTAACACACTATGCTGCTTGTTGAAAGG
>JGI24158J21664_10002353_pt1 | contig 22781 bp, 17 predicted proteins | sample Ectturendosymbi3_FD_21664 | JGI IMG/M metagenome (IMG submission 21664)
ACGAATGGAATATTACTGGGAATTACGCAGTAAGAATGCACAAAACATTAAAGCACTAATGTGTCCACTATAGTAGCTAGTGTGACTTTGTTTTGTTAAAGTTGAGGAGCAATTCTAAAAAATTTTTATCATTTGCGAAACATGTTGTTAACTTTTTTCTCTTTGCATATGAAGAGCTGTTCCCATTAGATAATTAACGTCGCTCATGGAAGGACTTATCATTAGCAATTTGATTCCAAAACCATCGATGGTCACGCTCGCTATTGCAAAGCTCATCACAGAAACATTAATTATATCGCAACCAAAAACTATTCTCCGTGCACAAATAGAGCAATGAAACCTGTGAAGTTGAAAAAATGTTTCTGTGAAACGCGAGCACATTTATGATGCCATATGTAATAATTTGAAAAATTGATGAACATTTTGCTCATATAAAACCTTCTGGATTTGCGTCCGCATAGCCTCATCAAAAATGCAGATTTGTTAATATTTGTCGTTGCAAGCATTTTGCTATGTTGAGAAATAAAAGCGTCTTACTACATTTAAATCAGGATGAAGGTGTATGGAGAAAATGTTCATTTATTACATGGCAATTTTAAATATTTGAAAACCAGCTTTTCCGAATGTTTGACATTTGCGACCAATTGTCATTTTTATATTATTCGCATTATTAGCAGTCAAAGTAACATTACACATCAAGGACAGCCACGCATCACATCGCCAATTGTCGTTTGACACCATTGCGAAGAAGACAAAGTTTCAGTCATTTATTCAAATCACGCAGCTTTGTGAGTCATTGTTCGAGTTTCGTGAACATTGAGAGGTAGCGTTTCAACTAGCACATATGAATGAGCCATAATTTGTAGCATCTGCCCATCAAGTTTACTGGAAAAGCACTGTTCTTAATTTTAGGTTTCACCATAATTTTTGCGTTTTTCTTTTTGAAAAACAGCAAATGACATTTCGTGGGAGCTTGAACAATCTTAAACTTCAAAAGAGTTAAGTAAATAAGAATGATCTATCCCGACATTAAAAAGCTGATTCTGCCCCGCTTTCACTGAACAAACATTTGCATAACAATTCAAGTATACAGCATGATTGTTGAAGAGCATTGTAAGCAAAACTACGTCTTACCATTGAAGCAACAGTTAACAATCCTGGCAAGAACTTGGAAACGACGGTTGTCTGCATTTTTCTTTCTAGTCTAGAGCTGCTTTGAATATTGCGATCTAAGAGGTCAGGAACAACGGGCAACTTCTATAATTTCCAACCGAGCGTGTTCACATTTAGACAAGCGTGGATCAGTTAATCCTTTGCAAGGGATGCATTATATAAGAAGATGCTTCAGCAAGTTGTCTTTCTTGAATTAACGGAATTTTAAAGCTTTGCATCATCTAATGTTTGCTGATGATGTAGGTTTTGTTGTGAATCAACCAAATGTTTGCTGATGACATACGTGTGCGTGGCCCCGGAATTAGTGTACTTCAGTGTTTAGTGCACTTTACTTCAGTGAGAATCTGCACTTTAAGCATTCCCAAGTGGAAACACTGGCCCTCAACGGTGTGTGGCACACATGGGAAACGACCACAAAACTGAAGCGAATTTTTTCGATTTTTTTACGAAATACTTCCGAAACGAAAGTAAAAGTCTTTCCGAAATTAAAATATAACTTTTTTTTTAAACGTAAATGTTTCTGTTTCGAGACGAAAGTAAAATTGTTGTTTTTGAAACGAAAAGATGTCAATTTGCAAACAATATCGAAAGTGTTTCCGAAACGAAAATATAACTTTTTTAAAACAAAAATGTTTTATTTAGAAACCATTTGTGAAACAAAAGTATTTTGTGAGATTGTTTTTTGTTTTTGAAACTTTTTTTAAATACTGCCAGAAACAAACATTTTTAGGGTGTCACGCATGGACCACCATACTGTTGTTGTATTGTGGGTGGATCGATAAACATTTCAACAAATTTCCCTTTTGCTAAAGAAATTTACTCCGAATAATCAGGTGGAATATGCTCCATCTGAAAAACTTGTAACGCCTTCACAACAAACAAGCTTTCCGCTGAAGTTCCTGATATCTAATTCATTTAGAGCACGTTTGTGTGCTTGCAATCCCATACATTCTGAGTTGTGTTGTTGTAGTATTCCTTTTGTGACAAATGTTAACCCTAAAACGCTCCAACATTCCTCGAATATTTTATTTCCCAGGGTTATACCTGTGTACGTAGGTGTGTGTACGAGTGTTTGGGCGTTTTGGAAGTAAGATTGAATCAGTCACTTTCCTGATACGATGGTCAAATTTGCTTAGATGATTTGTGAACAATTCACACAATGCGTTGCTTCATTTCAAAAAAGAATTTATCTCACAAGCCTCTGTCTTTTTCCTTAAAATCCATGCGACAATGTTTCCATTCAAATGTGCAAGATAATTCCAAGCTTGACAGCAGACGAGCAAACAACTGTTGAAGTGCTTCAGTAAGTTTGTGGTGATACATTGATGATACAACAGGCGCTTTTCCGCCACCGCACCGTTGTTTGGTAGCGTGGCTCTTGGCGCCACGGTAGAGCGACCTGATAGGGGCCGTTGAGATTCGGTACAGAGCCGTCCACCTCACTTTGAAACAGTTTGTCTTCACCGGACAGAGAAAATTCAATGTTGCCGACTTTTCACAAAAGTCCTGTTCAAACAATTGCTGCTGACAGTGAAAAGGTAGCTGGTTCATTTAATCTTTTGACCCGAAGCGATACCAACGAAGACATGACCTCTAGCGATACCGGTGATTTTCTGCTTGGCCTTTGCGCTATTAACATCCAGTTTGTCCAACGTTTTTTGACTTCAATTATTTACTTGCGATCCATTGTTTAAAAAGCCGTATGTATCAACAAAACGCGATCTGTCTTTGTTGAAAGCACGATTTGAAGCTTCCATCAATCGCACACCTGTATTGGTTTTCGAAGCATCAGATCTAAAGGAAGCGATTGTTTGTGGCGCACCGTCACAACGGTCTTGCTTCTCACTATTTGGTGAAGTAGTTTTTTCATCATTATGCAACAAGGTGTGATGCAACTTTTTACAATTTTTACATTTCTGCGAACATCAGCAAATGTTTCTCGTAAGCTTAGATCCGAGACAGTTGAAACACAACTTGTGTCTCTCTCCAAATGCCCAACGTTGCTGAGTAGGTTTCCGTTTAAAGCGTTCTCATTTTCAAAATTGATGATTTGCGGAGCATCATTCTGGACAAAACAAGGGATGGGTTTACTCGAAAGGCTTCGGACAGCGTTTGCACGGAGAAAACCTCGGAAGCCTAAGAAATACCTTGTGGTTTCAATTCCTTATTTGGTTCTGCGTCGGCCAAAATCGGACCAAAAAATGAGCTGCCTCACATTGCGGATTCCTTCAGGAATTTCACCAGCTGGTTGAACTTTGAAAAGTCTTCGTCATCGTCCAGAAGAACTCGCTCGACAAATTTTCTCTGCAGTAGAGAAGGAAGCCGCTCAAAGACACTTTCCAAAGTCTGAGGTGAGTTTAACTCGGAAGCAACGTTCCACGCGTCAATAACTGTTTGGCAGTTGGTTGAGTCCGTGACAAACTTATCTACACTATTCTTTTCGAGATTCAACGAAGGGCAGTCGGTGATTGAATCGATGTGGGCTTTAACGACAATATACTTCTGACCAAATCTATAGTGAAGCATTTCCAGAACTTTTTCATGCCTAGAGACGGCGGAATTGCAATCGAAAGATATTTTATCGCCATACGGGCCTTTCCTGTACACATATCAATCAAGTAATCCAGCTGAAAAGCAGGTTCAGTAACCTGGTCACAAATCGTAGCATTAAAACCTTTGAACAAATTACTAAAGTTAGAACACCACGCAGGCTTAAAACACTGTGCAGATGAATTACGAATACTCTCCACAGCAAAAATATAGCTATGCAGTTTGCACTTAGTTCTCACTAAGAAATCAGAATTAAACCTTAACGGTAAAGACGTAGTCCCACCAGTGTGCATAGACGTATTCTAAGAAGTCACGTATTTTTATGCTGTGTGAAAAAAGCCTGCATAAGCGTCGTTTAATTAAGCTATTCACTCAGGCACATTGATCGCAGTCTCACACTAACAATGGATTTTTAAAACTTGTGGAAGCACTGCTACAGATTTTCTCATGCTTCTGTTCACACAGTACAAAACGGTAGGCGGCTTACAGCTATCAGCACTCAGCAGTGCGACTATCTCGCTGTATTACCTGCCAAGATGTCTGTGTTCAACAGTCACACCTGTGACTATGCAGGGCTCCCATTCAGTGATCAAATAAACCCAGAATGCACACCAAAAAACAAAACATATTCGTAAAATACATACCCAGAAAGCTTGTGTTACGAACAAAAACATATGAGTGCGCTTATTTGAATTGAAGCGATTATCGAATACCGATTTAATTATCATTTCTCTTCCAAATTGTCTCCTGCAACGCAAACATTAACATTTGGACGACCCTTTTGTTGCTCAAAACGTTTTTCATAATCCTTGTAACATACTTCGTAAATGATATCTCTCACTAATTGTTGTAGTACAATTGTTATTAAACTAGGAAATTTTGTGCAGGCTTGAACTGCAGCAGGATCTAAAATTACCCAAAAATATAATCCCAATGCCTTCTTCCTATAATTGAAATTTGTTTTTTAATATGTATTCATAGGGAAAAACCGAAATTTAAACAATCAGTCCTAACCCTTGTTTCACCAGTTTCTTCACGTGGCATTAGAGACAGCAACATTATATTTATAACCGCGACAATGATCTTATGAAGATATTCAGCCGATTGAACGCGTTCTGCTTCATGCGATATGCGTACTTTCTCACCTGATGTGCGCATGCAAACACTGTAATATAAAGTTATCTTTTTATTATTGAACACATTATAGTTGCTGATGAATTTATCACTTAAAAATAGATTTAACGCAATTTTTCATAGTTGAACCTAGACACCCAGGTCGACTAAATGGGGCCCTGGTCACATGCGGAAAAACGCCTACCATGGCAACTTGAAGTGAACGTTTGAAGATTTATTGCTGTGTTATTTTTATGCAATATAGACCAACAAACCACAGAACAAGAAATGAAATGAAGCGCAGAAATGAAGCACCCAGGAGAAAGTCCTGGTTTCTACTAAGAAAAAGTTCGATATACGCATGGTACTCAAAGGTCCTGCCTCATAGAAGTGCGACCAGTCCAACCGACTGATCTATTCCCTGTGAGGCGACACGTTCATAGATAAATGCCGATAGAGTACGGCCAATTGGTATAAACTTAGTCACGAATTTTAGTAAACCAAGCTTATGTTCGTACCAGGACCACGCAGTTACGAATAAATTCCTGGCAAAAAAACAAAATCGATCAGCATATAAGCACTTTAACAGGCAAAATGAACTTCCATTGCACGACAACGCGAAATCACATCTCAAAAGCAAAGAAAACGCGACGATCTTCGACCAGCAGTTTTCTTCAGTTCTCGCGCACTGCACAAATCAACGCGTGTGGATGCGAGCAATTCGGCCGGAGGAATTGCTTTGACGCAACATCTGTGATGGTTAACAGAGGTACCTATGGTCCACTATGCATTTTGGTCTCCTTGCAGGACAACTGTACCAGATATGAAAGCGAATTATTGATCTGCAAAAAGATGGCGGGTTTGCAGAAAAGTATAGTGTAGAACCTGAAATAGAGGAAGCAAAACTTGAACGACTAGCATCAGCTGGAAATTTCAACTATTTGGCGAATAATTACCATTGATCTTCACGTGGTAGTTGCAAAAGTGCAACGAGACAATAACTGCCACACCACCGGCAACGTCTAGTCAAAAATGTTTACTGAATCATATCCTTCAATGAGTTCACTGCAGCCTGGAAAGCATAAGCACCAGGCTACAATTTCTGAATTTAATCCACATTGTATGTCTGGGTTGTTTTTTTGTTTAAAAGGAGTAGCACGTATCTTGTTTCCTGTATTTTTAAAGTTTCCATTCAAGTGATTAAAAGGCTCGCGTCGCTAATTTATTTTCTTTCAACGTTAGAATCAATTACATTGGACAACTTTCATATTACAATTCTCGTTTCTTTTCAATTACAATGGAAATATACGGATTAGGCGTTTCAAGTTCAGTGGCACGAACACCGCTGTGAGCAAAAACATGTTAAAACATTAGCAGCAAGGAGGTCACTGCAAATTACTGATAATTGTTGGTCAAGGTATTGATTACAAAAAGCAATTTCAGAGGAAGAGAACTTATAATTGTCTTTTCTGTTGGAATGAAGTGATGAATGTGAGATGCTCAAACTTAATAAATAAAATAATTGTAGTAACTTGAAGGAGCACCGCAAGATTCATGTGCTCGTTCACAAAATTCCGTTTCTTTTTATTGTTTGGTAATAGTGTCTTAAATTACAGTATGGCAAGCTGTGTAGTATACCACAAAATGTAAATAATGTGATGCATAATGTTGAAACACATCCACAAGTTCCTTAACGTGAACTTGGTTCCCATGCGTCTTTGATGAACTAAGTTCAAAATAAGGAGATGGACACTCAGTAATGCACTGCTGCAAAAGCACATCAACTTCAAAAGAAGTTTTACCTACAACCTAATATAGCTACTACAATTATTTTATTTATTTCTTTTGAGCAATTCACGTTTATCACTTCATTCAAACCCAAAAGACAAATACAAAGTGTGTTACTTGCGGTTTTTGATTCATTACGTCATGAGTGTAATACGTTTTGTATTTCTTTTGATGACGTCATCACCAATGTAATCGAGCCGATTTAGTGGCTCAACGTATCATTGTATTCTAGGCTATAATACCAGTCTTTCAGAGCCCTTGTTCGACTTTCTAGCGTTTGTGGTTCAAACGTCAGGCCCCCAAAAAAACAAAATATTTTTAAATAGCTGTGGGATTTCCTTAATTAAAATGCGGTTATTTTGCCATAGCATTTGTACCAGAAACGCTACAAAGTCAATCAAACCCTCTGAAGACTCGCATTATAGTCTAGAATCCATTTAAATCCAATGAAACTTTGAGTCCTCAAATCGGCTCGATTGTTGAACCCCCACAGGATGTTGACGTCATTCAAATGTAAACAAATGTCAAAACATCCTGTAGTTATATAAACCTCAACAAAAAAACGACATCCCAAGTTTGAACTTCTTTTTCATTCCAAGCTACAAACTTTCCCTATCTGCAGAGGGTTTGATTTGAACAGCTCTTTTGCTCAAGTTGCTGGCGAGTTATGGCCATATATAACATTGATGTAATGTACGCCGGGTTTGCGTTTGTGGGGGTAGAGAGCTTTACAGATTTTTGTTTGTTGGGCCATAGTTGTGGCTCCAGATACGCGAGAAGGCCAACCAATAGCTCTAAAGACCGGGGTGATAAAGTGGTTTCCAAAAAAACATTGAGCAAAACAATTGGCGCATTGAATTGGCGCCCAGCTCCGGGTAAGTTAGCCAAAAACATTGCGAAAATATCCTCAATTCTGGCGTAGCCCGCAGAAAAGCCCAAACCCAAAATGAAAAACAATCTTTTTCAATCTCAATCAGAAGATATTCCGAATCCGTAGATGGTTTGAACACCTCTCTAGCTTAATCGGCTGGCGAGTTATGGCGTTGCAAACTTAAGCAAATCAGTGCCCCCCCCCCGTGGGCATGAAAGGGTTTTAAAGCTGGTCGTTGCTTTGAATTTTATGCAAGTGCACGTGGGTTGCAAACTATATTGATATGTGTCAGGCTTATGCAGGATCGCATGGAATTGTTTTCAACTGCAGCAAAACTCTATTTTTGACATTCAAGTATAAGCTCTCAAAAAGCACTGTCATCCCGTTACTGATACTGGTTGGTCAAAACGTAAAATCTGTTAAGCAAGCACTACAAATATCTGGGGTTGCACTGGCTACTGAGCTCTCAGATGACAAAGACATTCAGAGACAACTGCGATATCAATATTGTGCTGCAAACAAGCTGCGAGAAACTTTTTCCCAAATTTCAGATGCAGTCAAAAACGTACTTTTGGTTCCTTCTCTAAGTCCATGTATGCATCACAATTTTGGTGTAATTACAGGAAGTCTTGCATGCAGAGATTGCATGTGGACTGTAATCGTGGATGCACGTCTCTATACAACCTGCCGTGGCGATCGAGTGTTAGTAGCCGTCAGGTTCAATGTAACATTCCCACCTTTGAAACCTCATTAAGGAAAAATGTGTACCCGGTTCGTGAAAGATGCAGGAAGTCTAACAACGTATAGTTGCGTGCTTTGATGCAGTCAGATTGTTTATATTCGTCGTTATTCTTTGAACGCTACAATTGCATTTACTTTGTGGGTGAGTGCTTGAACGTTACGGTTTTGTTTGTTCGTTACGGTGTTGTTTGTTCGTTTGAGGGAATGTCAAGCCACAACACATTCGTAGTTTATCTGGCCTTGACCAATGTTGACTCAGCATCCTACTGTGGAAGTAGTGTGTACCAAGTGTTACGGCTTAGCGAAAAGTAGTGTTAAGAAAGCGTATGTAACCCTTGTGCTTCTGCCTCCAACGCCGTTGTAAAACGATTTGTTGTGTCTGTTTTTATCAGCCTGCGTTGTGCAGACAATGTGCGTTTGCACTGTGGACTTCCTGTGTGAATAGAAATGAAATAAATTGAACAGAAATTAATGAAATTTAAATAAAGTCAGAATCAATTAATATTGAAAGCCACCTAACAAACTGTAAATTCACAGAAAAAAACGTCTTTGCCAATGCTAAAATATGTCTTATAGGATGAGCAAAGGTAAGATTTCTTTATGTAACTTCACCTTGCCAGTCGACATGTACAGTGTAGAAATAAACACAACAGTGCAAGCGAAGTTCTCAAAATACTTTTCATAGCAACAGATTAGCAACAGTGTCTCCGCAAGCACTGCAGCACCTGCATCTGCTACTGTTACGACCTGCGGAAACGGGATTGCTGCACGGAGTACGACCACATGGACCATTTTTCTCCTACATTCCTCTTCTGAACTCCAGTGCACCCTGACGACTCATGCATGAAACCACAAAAGACCTCAAACAACGTCAAACACATACGTCGATCAGCACTAGACGCACTAAATTAGAAAAAGGCATTGTTGACTCATTGTCCGCTTCTTTCGTGCACATCAGAGATATAGCTGATTTTGGTATGAGCAGATGAGAGATCTTATCACTGCTCAGGTGATGGTGGAGCTAATCATGTACAATTATTCATCACTAGTCTGATGACAGGAGATCAGCAAGGGCTTAGGGACGGGTTTAAGAACAGAGAGATAGGCTGCCTTGTATAATCTGTGTAGTTTAATCAAAGTAAACACAGGCACACAAGACATAAATTACTCCCTATATCCATGTGGCACATCCATTGAAAAATTTTTCCATGGCGATAGGTACAATGGTGTAAACATTCACTCCGGCATTCGACAAGACAATTTTAAGCAACTGTTTACTCCCTTGAATCAAATTCATTCTCATACAGCTCGTAGTGTTATCTGGGACTATATCGACCCCTCTTTGTATGAGCTTTCCTTATTTACGTTCAAAAAACTTTACAGAGATATCCTAATCGCAGCACATCACTTTGGTTGATTTGTGTTGCTGCATCGCATTGTCTATTTGTCTTCCATCTTTTTATTTTAACAGCCAATTTGTTTTATACTCTAATACACATTCCCGTTGACCTCTTGCACACATTACAGTTGAGCGTTTCACGATAAAGTAAATACGGCGAGGAGGCGCCAACACACCAATCTCCACTATCATCCCCATTGAACTTTAAGCGACATTAAAACTATAACGATCAGGTTTACTACGGGTAGACCGTCGCGTGAAGACCTGTTCACTGTCAGTTCACTGAGGAACTGGGTCTTCAACAGTATTTTTTCTTTCGTTTGTTTGAATACGCAGTGCTTTGTTAGACCTTGTGCGTTTTGCTTGCACCTTACGTCTATTCAAATTCTCTTCTTGTTTGTCGTGCGCTGGTCACCACCGTAGCTTTTGGTTTCGTGCCAGCAATTGAGTATGGTGGGCATTGATACTGGGTGTGCGCTTTTTGTGATGTCACACTGTGAGGTCAAACTCACTTTTGAAATGCAACTCACTGGCAGAAGATTTTCAACGCAATGCATATTATTAAACATGCCCTCTCCTTAATCGTTGTTGTTTACTTGATATGTCATTGTACTGACTTGAAACTACCAGCGTTCCAACTTATTATACATGTGAAAAAAACACTCAACGCTACGGCCAAGCAATCATAACTGCAAAAATATCAAACTGCAGGTTAAAATCATTAAGTGAAACACACTCAGCTCTGCAACAGCCCAGTTTACAGCTGGAAAAACAGTCTGCACGAATGTCTTTATGAATGCGGCCAGTCGAGCCCAGAAGGTGCGCACTTGGAATAACGCACACCATGGTTGCCAGATCAAAACAACAAGTAAATAAAATACACTCAACCCTGGAACAGCGCAGGTCGCAACTGCAGAAGTACGCTACAGCTCTGTTCGATTTTCATGTCGATCACGTATTTTCGAGCCCTGCAGGTTTAGCACACCAGGAGTATACGTCATTGGGTGCCAGGTACCCCAACCTATCCAGTATCCACGTAAAGCATCACTAAGGGGAGCGACACATTTGCAGTGTTCTCAAGTTGTTTTCATTTTCCTCTAGGTTAAAACTGCAATTATTGCGTTGCGTGTGATCATGCCTCCATAGGATCATGCGCTAATGCCTTAATTGGTCGGTTGTTACTTCAGGCACCCAGAAAATTTTGAAGGACAAAACAAAATGTTCGGATTTAACCGGATGTTTTTCACTTTGTAGGGCTCTCATTGTTGATTTGTTTTAAGAATATTTTTCTTTTGCAGTAATTATTTTGTGCCGATGCCAATCGATCCACTCCTTTTAAAACATAAAATGGAGTTAACCTTGCATGGTTTTCAACAAAATTAATGGATGTCATTTATTTTGATTGAGATCAAAATGTGTCCCAGTCGCTAAAAATCATTGCGCATTTGCATGCATCCCGTGAATGACTGTACGTCAATATTAGCATTTTCACTTCCTATGGATTCTGTGGAACTATGCATTATTCATGAGGCGTTGCTACAATTTTAGCCCAAGATAAAATAGAATTTGCCTTAGTTGTGTGCAATGAAACTAGCTTTTTCTCTTTTTATTTCATAAGCCAAGCGCCTTTTCATTTCTTGGTCAAGAGCTTTTATTCGATTTTTAATGAATATCATTCTTGTCATTATTGTCGGATTGACCTTTACTGTATGTTAGTATGAGTTGTATTCCTTTCAAGATTGGCAGTTCATGCCGGTACTAACTTTAAAGATGGATGATGCTGAAAAGTCATAACATTTAGTTCCCTGGCACGAGGTCTGCTCTTGTAACAAGAAACATAATTTGTGTTTGTACAGAATTGTGGCATGGGGCCACGAGGTGAAAACAATTTTATAATGTCTACATGTCCATTTCACAATTTATTCCGGGTCGGGGAACAAGTCGTACAGTACTTTCAGAGAATAGCAAAACTACAACGAAATCAATTCCTTGTAAGAAACGCACAGGAATTTTATGAAAAACTGCGGATCAGTTCGATACATTACGAATTCAAAAAGCACTTGAAGTGGACAGAAACATATTACGCTGCATTATATCATTCTTGTCAAAGAAGAAGTTGGAAGAAAAAACAACGAAAACGTGCTGCACTTGATCCGATAGTTGTTACCAACATTTTTCACGTTGGTAGCAGTGTGAAAAATATGTTTTGAATCTTTAACTATTGTTCTTAAAACTTCTCTTGGTTCTGATAATGTGGTAATTACCTTTATATCCATCTGTACCTACCTCATCCTCAGTGCCGTAGCAGCCAAACTCTGGCCATCCTAAAATGATTACAGGGGCCCGCCTGATGGTGATTTACAAAAAAAGTTTTCGACATTATGCTACATCTCGAGGCAGCATGGCCTTCAAAACAAATATCTCATTGCAGACACAGTTTTGGTGCAACCAGGCCAGTAGCCAGGTTTTAAGGTTTGGGGTGGAAAAATACATTTTTAGGGGGAAATATTTTTGTTTTTTATTAGATGTTTAAAGCAAATTTTTTGAGCACAACAAAATTCTGGAGGGCACAAAAAAGATTTGGTGGTCAACTGCCCCGAAAGCCCCTCTGTGTCTGCGGGCCTAGGCAGAACTGTCACAGGAAAGTTTTCCATTGGGGATCTTCAATATTGTGCAGGGGTCTAGACATTCTGAAAATATACGTTTAATTCACAACATGAACAGCATTTGCACATGTGCAAATTAATTATAAATGTTTTCCAGCAAATACCCATAATAGGCTCGTAGTTGCCGACTAAAATTTTTGTGTACGAGCTTACCAAAATAATTGGGTCGTAAGTCATTGTCATTTAATTGACGGCGATTATTTAGAGATTTCGTAATGAAATGCAAATGTGAAAAAATTGCAGGAAAGCAGAATCAATGCTGTCGTTCAGTTACGAAATCAATATTACCGAAGGAGAAAACATGAAGCCGGTCAAAGCATGTGCGCCATGATAAAGGTTTTCTTTCATTAGCGCAAATTGATAAACTTTACCATGAGCTGAAGTGAAATATGCTTCTATAACGTGTGCATTGGGCTTTTTATTGGCCGAAATACGCATGCATAAACCTTACTGATGTCTCGACCTGTTAATCTATGGTTGCATGGCACATGTTTAGATTAATCACATTTTGTATCTCAAAACGCCTATAAATGTTAACAAATATATACTAAGGCCTGCGTAGACCCAAATATCAGCACCCATAATCCACCAACTGCACTACTCTGTTTGGGAAAACTTAGCAATGATTGCTAAATATACTATTCTAACCACAAAATTATCTCCAACTGGCTGTCTGATCAGCAGGCTGCGCAAATCTGAAACTTTGGTCGTAAGCACCAAAGGCATTTTGCTGCTGTGCGGTACATAATAAGAGAAAACTATCTAGGATAGACATAGTACATTTTTTACAACAATCACTACACAAAACACGTTGATCAAGTGGAAGTCTGACTTCTGGACGTATACAACTAGGCATGCAGGCAGGGCCGGATAAACGAAGGCAAGGCCCGTCAGGGCAAAGTCGTGTCCGCGGCACCATCGAAACGTTTAGCACAACTGCGCAGTTCGCTCATGTCCGATCCTTTGCCTGCAGAGGCAGGTTGTGAAACTTGCTGGAGGATTGTTGTACTCTTTGTCTTTATTGAATAACAATAACACGCCAATGAATCTTCAAATGTTCACTTCAAGTTACGGTAGTAGGCGTTTTTGGACATATGACCAGGGTTCTCACTGAGTTTTTTTTCCACGCAGATGTNTTTTTTTAGTCGACCTGGGTGTCTAGGTTCAATTATAAAAAATTGCGTTAAATCTGTGTCTGTTGAAGTGATGAATTCATCAGCAACTTCAATGTGTTCAATCAAATAAAGATAACTCTATATTACAGTGTTAACATGCGCACATCAAGTGAGAAAGTACGCATACCGGATGAAGCAGAACGTGTTTAATTACGTTTCATATCCTCATACAAGATCATTGTCAGGGTTATATGCAGTAGTGTGTGAAGGAAAGCGAGGCACTTGCTTCGGCCCCTCTCAACGTATTTTGCGCGTAAATACGCCTCATTTTTCAAGTGTTCATAATCAAGTGTTCACACCCTGCTTCGCTATGACGTTGGACGATATCACTGAGTGTGAAATGAATCAGGCCAACAACAGAACGAGTTCTAATTGGAACAAATTCTCCATTTTTAATTGCTGTACATCACCAACTGATCCGATTGTGTGACCAAAGACCATAAAAACACTTTTATTGTGCTGTATTTGGTCAGAACCTGAGAACATCGGCTCTAAACTTGGGTTATGCAAAGCTGAACGTGTTTAACAGCGTCCATGATGTGGCTTTCAAATGTTGTTGATTCGTATCCCACATTTACGCTCGTCGTAGTTGCAACACTGTTTTAAGACTTAAACTGATATCGTAATTAACCTCAGATTTTACNAGCCAGAGCTTGTCCTTCCATTTGTTGATTTTAGACTTCAGTCAGCCTTCAACCTTTATCCGCAAACTACTACTTGCAAATTTNAGCACTAAGGATGCGTAGAGTTAAGTGAAATCGATTTTTCCGTTCAATGACCACAGTTCCTTTTTTGGAACATAACCTGGGTTGTTAGCTCTCCCAAATTGCAACAAAGGGCAGAAAGATCAATATGTTTCCGTGGGTGAAAAAGAGTGGATGAACACAAAAATGTCTTTCGTTTCACCAAAGGCAAGTTTAGGAGATCTTGTTGACAAAAGTTATGCCCATCAAGCTGTGGGTAGTTAACTTTAATTTCGAAAACTAGGTTGTATGGATTAGCCACATACGCTGGGAAAGGGCAAGCCCATATATCGAAATATCAGCTACTGAAGCTTAATTTTCCTAGAAGTCATGTGCAGATATGTTCTCAATATTCCCATTATATGCTGTGAGAACAACAGGAAGGCTTATATACATTCTGAAATTTCTCTTACATCATCATCGATTGAACAATGTTTGAAAATTGACCATACATTTTTAGGACTGTATTTGCTATGTCCACGTCTACTTTTTTGACCCGACATTGCAACTTTTTGCAACTACATAACACGGAAGCTGATTGAGGGAGGGCGCTGGTCAAACCCTTAGCTAATTGGAAAAGTCTTGCTAGGTATTTTGAAAATAAACTTTTTCGTTTCAGGTTGGGTTTCTCTGTGGGTGACGTCATAGTGGGGGCATGTCTTCGCGATTTTATGGCTGACGTCACCTTGCCCGGGGCGCCAACCAACGGGACATTTTTCGGCTCAAAATTTTTTTCAATCTAGGCTACCAATCGAGTCTAGAGAGCCATTGATTGTCTTTCTTGCATACCTGGAGCCAAAATTATAGCTCAAAAACCAAAAAAATTTGTTAAAAATTCTACTCCCACAAACGCTGACCCTGATATATTATACCCATTTTATATATGGCATTAACTCGCCAGCAGATTGAGCTAGAGATTACAAATCCTCTGAATATGGAGAAAATCTTGAAGTTTGCCAAAAAATTGTTTCAATTTCGGATGTCGTATTTTTTGTTTATGTTTACACGATGGAAGTATATTTATTCATATACGGTTTGCATTTCCATGACATCATCATCCTCTGGGAGTCGACCAAAAGAGCCAATTTTGTCGATAAAGTGCTCTTTGGAGACCTTGATCGACTTTGTAGCGTTTCTGGTTTAAAAACTATGACCACAATTCTGGAAATAAAATTAGGGAAATCCCTGGAAATTCCTGAAATGTTTGGAATTTTTTGGCACGTCTTTTTAACCAGAAACGCTAGAAAATCAATCACGGACTCTACAGCTCTAAAATCGTTCTTTCAGCGTAGCATTTTTCTTTTGTGGAAAATTGGGTTTTTGAGCCATAATTTTGGCTCCAGTTATGCTTGAAAGAACTCCAAAAACGCGGATTTTAGCCACGTTTTGAAAACAAATTGAGTCGAAAACATGGCCCTTTGGATTGGCGCCCAGGGCCAGGAAAACTCGGCCAAAATTGCAATAACACCTTGACTTTAACGTCACCCACAGAAAACCAAAAGCAAATAAATGTTTTTTAAAATCTGAAATGGAAGACTTGCTGAATCCGAAGAGGGTTTGAACGCTGTACATCTCTAATAGCTCAAATGGCTGGAGACATATGGAGTTGCAAAGTTTGGTCAAAAAGTTTCAAACACGGGACTAAGAGAGTTAATTTAACAACTAACACTATGAACGATAAAAGCGCACACTTCCCGCCTATTTATGATAATGTTTTGCGACATGAGTGAATCTTATCCGTTATCTTACTTCTTTGAGTTTGTCATCTTACTGAACGCTTTTGTACCTGTGGACTTGTTAACTCTCACTATGCAGATTTATCACATTGTTTGACCGCTATTTGTCGCAGGCTTTCAGGCTGTTTGCTGATTTACTTTATTCAGTCGCGTTTTGTGCATTTCATGTCATATGTGGCTAAAACATTGCCCTGAAGTAGCCTACTTGAATAGTTGGGCGAACCGTGGACAAAACAACAGAATAATTTCCAGAAGATTGCAATTAATTGCTTCATTAGAATCGTGTTTTTTCCATATACATTACCTCGTCCTTGCTTTACGTCTTCCACAATATGGTGTAATTCAGTTTTTGTGTTGATAATTCATTTCCCACTGTGGCCAGAAGAACACACTGTGGACGTTTCCAGCAGTTCAACTGAACGTGTAAAGGCAAGCATATTCTGCTTCGGTTCATAGTCAGTCGTAACGTATGATCTACGAAGGGCTGGTATATTTTGACAATGCAATATGGTACAAGCATTTATTATGCACACATTTCTTGCAATTGCAAAATGCAAAAAGGTGACGCTAATCCAAAGATATGACTGTCTGTTTCGGAACAAGCAGAACGTGTGCGACGGAAATGAGAATGAATTCAACGTTAATACTTTCAGGCACAACTCTGACATTTATGGAAAGACCGAGGGGATAAAAACAACAATATTGATAACTGCATACAGCCAATATATGCGATTTTGCAATGCATTCGGTTGTCTTTGCAAAAAATGACCATTGTTTCATTTGCTATTTGCCTTTTTTGTTACCTATTGAAACAGGAACAAATATTTCATTGAACCTCTGATATTGTTCATCGATTGATTGAGTTCATTTCTTGATAGGCACTCATCACTGTCGTACAGAATGTTGTGAATTATTGATGTGGTTCCAGTAAGTTTGATTTTGATCCAGTCCACAGATATGAATCACCGCAAAGTTGCTGAAGCAGGTTAACAGATATTTGGTCGTATGGTGCCAAGTTTGAAATCATCATTTGCGTTTGATTGACAGGAATACTACATGGATTGTCAAGAAAAACAGGACGTTTGTGCGATAAATTATTTTTTGAAATGAAACAACGCATTGTGTGAATTGTTCAAAAATCATCAAAGCAAATTGGACCAACGTGTCTGGAAAGTGACTGGTTCAATCTTTATTCCAAAACGCCGAAACACTCATACACACATCTATGCACACAGGTGCAACCTGAGAAATAATAGAATCTATTCGAGGAATGTTGGAGCGTTTTATGATTAACATTTGTCACAACACGAAAACTGCATTAACACAACTAAGAACATATGGGATTGCAGGCACACAAACATGCCTCAAAGCACTTAGATATCAGGAACTCCCGCGAAAAAGCTTGTTAGTTGCAAAGACTTTCCAGGTTGTGAAAATATTATTTCTTAGAGATGGAGCATATTCCATCTGATTATTCGGAGTAAATGTTTGCGGCAATTTGTAAATTGCTTTTTCAATTGTTTATCGACCCACCCAAAAGTAACAAAACTGCAACATTGCACAGTTAACTGCACAGTTCAGCAAAACGTGTGTGTTATCATAAACAAAATAAATTTCAATTTCAAGCGTATGCATGGAATTTTGTAAAACAATGCATTTTTGAAGAGCTCTAAATGATTTGAATCTAAATGAGTGGACTACAGTGTAACAGAAAACATCCGCGCAATCGGTTAATTTTTTGTCGTAAAAATTTGACATAACAAAACCCGAAATTTTGCATTTCAATTCACCATTTTTTAAATGAAACTTTGTTTAGACAGAAATGCAATACCAGCACTGGGGTTTTAGTGCTGTTTTTCATTATTACATTCATCCAATGTAAGGTAGTATGCGATTCTGTACTAGCCCTTTTGCACGTCTGCATATGAGCTGATTCTACGAAATATGGAAACGTCCTCAGTGATGAAGAAGCAAGCGAAAAGAAATTAACGTAGCTCTATTAACTCCACATTGCATTAAACGTTTCACTTAGCTCAATGCGATTACAATGCAATATTTTACCAAGAGCATTGCCCTGATAGGAAATTTCATCACGTGCATTTGGAGGCCCGTATCTAGGGGGGCGCAAGGGGAGCAAGTCCCCACCTGGAAAAACGTATTGGACATAGATTAAAACTATTGGCCATGGTCAACCAAATAAAGGTGGGCCATTTTACAGAATGTATGTTAAAGCGGGTTCAAAAGAAGGTAAAACAACAAAACTTTACAGGGGGCAATGTGTTTGCGTAAATAATTTCTTTCAAATAGGTCTTTGCTTTGTTTTTCATTTTATTCGCTTTATTTGCTTCAGACTCTTGGTCCATGTCGCAAGGGTGATCGCACAACACACAAACGGTTGGTCATGGCGCATTACAGCGTAGGTGTTAGTTGATTAACACAGTCAACACAGAGGGGTGCTGAACACTGAAACAACGCACCATCTATCACCGCATTCACTCATCATCAGATAGGTTTCGGGCAGCGGGAGAGAAATGAAAACTTTCTAACACCAGTTTCTAAAATAAAGGGCTTAAAAATTGCATGTGGTTTCTCAGCGCAGCACTAAAGCATGCAAATTGTTTTGATCAAGATTTCAAATTATTTTTGCCTGACATTCACCTTGAGGCTGACAATCGTTTCCTTTCACTAAAAACAAGAATTGGTGATGGGTGTATTACTGCTTTTATAAATCACTTTCGTGCGTGCTTGGCGTAAATGCATCGTCGACATGCTGGGGGAAATAGAGAAATCACAAGAAACTAACAAAATCATGAGACGCCACGAAGCACAAGGAACGTTTTGATTGCTACGCATTGCGCGAAGGCAATCCTGAGGAAAAACAAATATCGAAACACCACATCAGCAACTACCGCAATTGTTCACCGTCATACAAGAGTATTAAATAGCACAGGAAAAAAGAAGATTTGTAAACACTAACAGACCTTTGAAGTGATCGGATAAAAAACTCTATAATAGTGCACATCGTTGAACAAATCCATAAGAATTGTTTCTAAGTAAGGCATCGAAGGTGCTTTAATGGTTAACTTGGTGTTGGTGAACACTTACATTCCTGGGTATGAGATGTACAATTCGGAAGACATTGTGGAATGTATCTCGTAAGCGTTTCATACTAATATCTGTGTATTTGCTCCACAACTGGTAAGCATACATTGGCAAGCAACAGGCACGAAATAGAGTGTTTTTACTGCATGAGATCACTCATCCAAAGTGCCTCTGAGTTTGTTTGCTGCACAGTAAAGCGATTTCACTTGTCTCTGAATATCATCATCATCCTTCAGTGAGGCATTTATCCACACACCAAGGTATTTCACTTGGTCAGAAAATTGTAACTGGACACCATTCAGTAAAACAATTTATGAAAGAGATTATTTACACTTTTCAGGAGAAAACGTACACCAATGGTTATGTTACAATCAAAAGTGATTTCGTGTTCTGCAGCATAAACACGACAAATATTCAGAAGACCCTGAAGTACACTAATGCCAGGGACAGGCACATACATTATTAGAAAACATTAAGATGATTCACAACAAAACCCACGTAATCAGCAAATATCAGATGATCCAAACCTTTAAAATTCCGTTAATTCAAAAAACATAACTTGCTGAAGTATCGTCTTATGTAATGCATGCCTTGCAAAGGATGACGTGATCCATGCTTGTCTAAATGTCAGCTCGCTCGGTTGGAAAGTATAAAAGCTGCCCGTTGTTCCTGACCTCTTAGATCACGATATTCAAAGAAGCTGAAGACCAGAAAGAAAAATGCCGACAGCTGCCGTTTCTAAGATCTTGCCAGGGTTGTTAACTGTTGCTTCAATGGTAAGATGTAGTGTAGCTTAAAATGATCGTTCCATAATCATGCTGTGCACTCAAACGGTTTGTAAATATTTGTTCAGTGTAAGCGGGGCAGGATTAAATGCTTATTGGCGGGTGATGAATAACAGCTCTTCAATGTCGCGATAGATCTTTTTTATTTTCTTAAATTCTTTTAAATCCCAAGATTGGTCAAGCTTATATCAAACGTCATTTGCTGTCTTTTCAAAGTGAATAATTTAAAATTTTTTGGTGAAACCTGAAAGTAAAATAGTGATTTCCAGTGAATTTAATGGGTAGTTTCTACAAAGTATGGCCCATTTATATGTGCTCGTTGAAAAGTTATTTCAAAATGTTCTAGAAACTCGAACAATGACTCACAACGTTGCGAGATTTAAATAAATGACTGAACATTTATTTTATTAGAAATGATGTCTCACAATAATTTGCGATGTAAAACATGGCTCTTATTGATCTTTAATGCTAAACCGCAACCGGTAATAATTCGAATAATATGCAAATGTCAATCGGGCGCGTATGCAAAACATTCGGAAAAGCAGGGATTCAAATTATCAGATTGACACCTAAAAATAAATTTTCTCAATACACCTTCATTCTAATTTGATTGCAGGATCAACCTTTTTTCCCAGCATATAATTAATCTTGCCACGACACATATTAAAAATTTAGTATATTTGATGAAGAATTGTAAACAAAGTCCAGAAAAACTTGTACCAGCAAATGTTTCATAGATTGTTTCGAATCATTAGATAAGGCGTCACATGAAAAACCTGCTTCAGGTTTCACAGAAACTATATTTCTACTTCAAAGGCTTCATTATTCTATTTGTGTACCGGAGGAACGTTTTTGGTGTGATAATGTCAATATTTCTGTGATGCGCTTTGCATAATTAGCGTCACATACGAACGATATCTAATTATCTAAAGGGCACAGCTTATCACAGGCAAAGGGAAAAAGTCAACAACACGTTTTGCAAATCATACAAATTTTCGTTGGAAATGCTCATCAACTTTGGAGTTCAATCGAAACGTTTGCCATGTCGTTTGCACTGAACGTGATTTTCACTACAATGCTCATCCAGCTCTCTACTGTAAAACAAACAAGTGTTGATGCCGCCTTGTTTGTCTGCACCATATCATTCAAATCGCGAAGATTCATTTTGCTGTATTTTCTTCTCTTTTTTACGACAAACATCAGGGATCTTGCCCGACATTGTAATTCTAGAACAAAATTTATAAATATTGCGTCTTTTTTTAGCTTATTTACAACTTCAACGAAGCGATGCCAACCGGATCACGTGGTGCAGACTCAACGGAACGTATTCAGCTTTATGGTCCTTACAACAGACAATTAAAGGATGGAGGCAGCAGCCTTTATTGGCGTATTGACCAACACACAAAACGAGTTCAACTAGCACCTACTCATGATGGAAACTGGCTTTATTGGGAAGCTAGATCATTCACGCGCATTTTTGGTAAAACAAATGACAACGACTGTGTCACTGTTGAAAATATTCACAACAAATATTACTTGGTCGCCAATGCGTCCTGTCCAAAAGCAACAAACCCTCGTGCAGATAAAAATGATGCAAGAATTTTCCGCGAAGTGTTTTCAGGAAGACATCAGTTTTATGTGTTGCAGCATGTTACCAGCAAAAAATATGTCGCAAAGGATGATTCAGATTTTCTTCTGCTGGGAAACGAAGAACAAGCGTTGGGTTTCGCGTAGGGCGATGACGCGCATCACTGATTTGATGCGGTGCGCAATGATTGAAAACAAAATATACTTTTCATTACAGCTTGCAGAGTTTCCCATGACCGGGCCTCTAAAGATATTTCCTGGATTTGAATTATTGAATCAAAAATCTGTTATAGTAAGATTGTGATCGTTTCTTTCACATTGCGGCAGTGCTTTGTGATCGTTTCTTTCGCATTGCGGCAGTGCACAACCAGGGGTCTCCAAACGTTTTTGCCCGAGTGCAACATATGCTGTTACATGTTAGTTCGAGGGCCGGACTTCTTACACAATGTCATTGTTTCGGGAAAGGTTGCATTCCATCAAATCAACAAATCTTTCCTTAATGTATTAACTTTTCATCATTGACAAAATGGCTTTGAGGGGCGCATTTGGCCCGCGGGCCGTAGTTTGGAGACTCCTGGTTAAAACAATTAGCTTTGGCGAAACCAAAATGATTCTTGCGTTGGTGTCTGTTTATTTTTTACTACTTATGAATTTTCGATGACAGTAATTCGCACTTGTATTCATCGTTTGTCGATGTTTTTGTTCAAAATGTAACTTCATCTCTATTGCAATGTTTGACCCTCGACGCTTTTAATTTGTTCTTAGCGCGATAAGCGTTTTGATAATTAGCCCAGTGGCAGAAAACAATGTTGGTGTAACAAATTACCTAAAAATTCCATAATGCCCTTTGGGGATTGAATGTCACTGGTATTTGAGACGTGACACCATGCCGTGATATCTTTCCCTGCGCTTGATTCGCAATTAGTCCAAACGATTTAATGTTTTGAAACAACATGATTTAGGATTTGTTGCATACTTTACATTGCGGTACCTTTCATGTGCGTTGTGTTTGAAGAAAAATTTTTGTATCTGGCGTTTGATCAAAAAAAGTTATCATTCCAAAAATAAAATGTTTCAAAACATGGTTGTCCGCAGAAATATTTCCAGGGGGGGCAACATTGGAATTTTGATTATCCTTTTCTGGTTGCTGACCATGCAATGCAAATGGATGTTCACAAAAGGCTTTACCCTTTCTACATCATTAGACTGTGCTGGTTGAATTTCAATTCTCAATCTTTTGTCTAAAGGTTTTCTGCACTTGGTCTGCAGGTAATGCTTTTTCTTTTCATAAACTGCCTAATATTCATTTTTCGAGAACTTTCTACAAATACATCATAATTTAAGAGTAATCA